>Ga0172443_1118_pt1 | contig 11993 bp, 11 predicted proteins | sample MayberryNE_Catta_6_FD_114741 | JGI IMG/M metagenome (GOLD analysis project Ga0172443, IMG submission 114741) | reverse complement strand
TGCCATGTGGACTGGCTACCAGCAATTTGTTGGTAATCTACGACAAACAGGGCTTATGGTGCCGAAACAAGCACCACAAGCATACTCGTAGGAAGCTCCAGCCCGAAAGGATGGGGTAGTTCACTAAGTTAAACTTAATCTTCATATCAATCTAATAAGAGGAAATAATGTCAGATATCACTTTTCAAATTATACTCATTGTTTTACTTACCATTGCTAACGGTATTTTTTCCATGTCTGAGATTGCCATTATTTCGGCACGCAAGGCACGGCTTCAACAATGGGTCAATGAAGGTAACGCAAAGGCACAGGTTGCGCTGGAGCTTGCAGATTCACCCAATCGTTTACTATCCACTGTTCAAATCGGGATCACACTTATAGGCATACTGGCTGGCGTATTAGGCGGAGCAACCATAGCAGAGGAACTGTCGGCACGCCTGATCTTCATACCATTACTTGCGCCCTACAGCGAAGCCATTGCTCTGGGTATTGTGGTTCTTGGAATTACATATCTTACTCTGGTTATTGGTGAACTTGTGCCCAAAAGGATAGCATTACATAACCCGGAACGAATAGCCTGTACAGTTGCCGCTCCTATGCGCATGTTATCCAGGATAGCCTCCCCTGCGGTTCATCTGTTGAGCATTTCGACAGATACAGTGCTCAGGGTCCTGGGTATACGACCGGTTGCAGAGCAGCCGGTAACAGAGGAAGAGATTAACATCCTTATCGAGCAGGGCATGAAAGCCGGAACGTTTGAAGAAGCAGAACGAGATATGGTAGAGCATGTATTTCTCCTGGGCGACCTGCGTGCAGGTGCATTGATGACGCCGCGTACCGAGATAGTCTGGCTCGACATCGATGACTCTCCCGAAGAAACACGACGCAAGATAGCCGATAGCGGCCACTCCCGTTTTCCGGTAGGTCAGGGTAGTCTTGATAATATTCTTGGTATAGTGCAAGTTAAGGACATGCTGGGCCGTAACATGCAAGGTAACTCTCCCGACCTGAAGGCATCCCTGCGGCGCCCGTTGTTTGTGCCCGAAAGTACGCACGCGTTAAAAGTCCTGGAATTATTCAAGCAATCCGGCATACATATCTCGCTGGTAGTCGATGAATACGGCAGTGTTCAGGGATTGGTAACACTCAACGACATACTGGAAGAGATCGTCGGGGATATACCATCAGTAGAGGACTTGGAGGAACCGCTGGCTGTGCAGCGCGAGGATGGCTCATGGCTACTGGATGGAATGTTGCTCGTGGATGATTTCAAAGAGATATTCAGCATCAAAGAGCTGCCAGGAGAAGGTATCTATCAGACATTAGGCGGCTTTGTGCTGATGCATATGGGGCGTATCCCTGCTGTAGGCAACCATTTTGAATGGGGTGGATTACGCTTTGAGGTGGTGGATATGGATAAAAACCGGATAGATAAGGTACTGGTCATGCCTGCCCGAAAAGCTCCTCCTGCACAACAAACCAAATAAATTAAAAAATGAATTCGGACAAGGCTGCCCGCAACGCAAACAGCCCTATCCGCCCTTTCCCCCAACTTCATCGCAAATTCAGTGCCCGTCATTCGGGTAATCGGGATGGTCCCGAAGGACTGGCATCCTGTTAACGATCCATCTGTAAACCAGTATCTGGATTATGACAACCGATATAACTACCAGCACTTCCTTCCAGTAGAAAAGTTCCCCGCGGGGAAGCTGGTAGTTGAATGTCAGCAATGTCAGGTTGAACCTGTTAAGGATAATTCCGATCATCGTCACCACACCTGTTACCTGGATAAGTCTCACGTTCTTTTTCATTACCCCGTAATAATACAGGAATGGGACTAATGCAAGGATCATTATCTCAACCATGAACCAGTGACCTGTTGGCGTATCGAGATATTTCCATGCTCCTTCATGTGTAATGCTTATCAATCTCATTCCCAGATATGTGAACATGACAAGCGAGGAGGCTTTCCCAAGACCGATCGTAACATCATCGATACTTCCAAGATATTCTGCAGATGCCCTGTTTCTGAAGTATATCGTAGTTAGCTTACTGACCACTATCATCAGGGCCATCGCAGCTCCTATGGCCGAGATAAGGGCAAGCCATGGCAGGTACGATGTATACCAGAGCGGATGCACCTTACCAGGCGCAAGAAGGAACATTGCAGATAGCGCCGACTGGTGCAGTGTAGAGAGCATTACTCCGAATATAGTAAGACCCAGTGTCATACTCACAGCTATCTTTCGCAGATACCCCTGGTTTAGCCAGGCCAGGATCGATGGGCAGAATTCAAAGAACTGCACCGAGAGGTACAGAGCCACATGCCAGGCCACAAGGAACATTACTGATGCTGTCCCGAATGATATGGCCATAGGATAATATATTCTCCACGGGCGGCCAAGGTCTATCATCAGGAATATTACTGCGAACAGGTATCCCAGGAAACCCAGCAGGATCGCATTCTTAACAATTGGCTGGTATCTCTTAACCCCGAAAATATAAACTCCCGTCCCTATGACAAATCCTGATGCTGAGAATGGAACTCCACTGAATAATCCCCATGTCAGGAATAGTCCCCATGGCTGTTCGTTCGAAGCTTCAGTTACCTGATCAAGTCCATATATGAACCGCATTGCTATCAGGAACAGGCCCGCAAAGACAATGAGACCCGCACCAATGTTAAGAGGAGTGATGAGTGTCTTCATATATTCTTTGAACGATAGTCCCAAAAATATCTTCTCCCTTAACCAGTTAGAAATTATTTCCGCACCGGTCAGTTCATTTGTGGGATACACATGTCTTTCCACAGTTTCGTTTCCAAATTCATTCATGTTTTATATCCTCCTTAGGTTTTTTCTCATTTCCAGTCTCATTCTCATTCTCATGTTCTTCATGTGGTTTTTTATGTGTCGCCATATAGAAACCTCCAAGCAGCGCAGGCCATGTGACAAGCGTTAGATTTACCATACCCAGGAAATCCTTTGTCAGTTTCGGAAATGATGTTGTCCCGATATTTTCAGGGAACCCCATTTTCTCAAACGGCAGTTTTGAAACATATAACCACCCGGTTCCACCAGCCTCGGTTTCACCATACACATGGTCGATATATTTATCCGGTTCACCCCATATCCTCTGCTTTGCCATTTTTATCAGGTCATTTCTTTTTCCGAACTGTATGGCTTCAACAGGGCATGCTTCCGCACAAGCGGGAATGAGACCATCTTTTATCCTCTGGCTGCACATGAAACATTTCTGGATCTTCGGTTCAAAGGCGCTTGAATATTCAAAGGCCGGGACATAGAATGGACATGCTGTGATGCAATAACGGCATCCGATACACAGCTTTTCATTCCATACTACCGGTCCTTCTTTTGATTTTGTCAATGCAGCTACTGGGCAGGCAGTAACACATGCAGGCTCATCGCAATGCATACACTGGACCTTGCGATATACCGGTTTTCCATCCTCACCCTCGAACCTGTTGACAACCGTATATGACTGCACATCTGCGACGTAAGGTTTCCTCTTTTCTTCGAAAACAGAAGTATCTTCAAATGATGTTTTCGGAGTTGGAAGATTATTAGCCTTGTTACATGCAGCTTCACAGCGGCGGCATCCGATGCACCTTGTTGTATCAGTCAGCATACCCAGGCGGTCTGGATTTCCTTCAAAATCCTGTGCTCCAAGAACGCTTTCGCTGCCAAGAATGCTTGCTGCAACAACCGTTCCCCCTATTTTGAGCAAATTTCTCCTGTTTATCATAATTTATCCTCCAATTGGTTTGTGACAGCCCTGGCATGTATTGCCAGCTCTTCCTGCATGATCTTCGGGCACTAACGCCGCTCCTGCAACTCCTGTTGAATGGCACTTAAGACAGCTATCATGATAAACGATCTTTGACTCCACGCCCCCATTTGGTATCCCTTTCGGATGGCACCTATTACATGTATCCCATGTAAGCTGGTGCGGACGGGTTGGAGCTGAAACTACAGATGATGCTAGCTCCCCTGTGTGGCAGTTAATGCAGCTGTCAGGTCCATTGAAATCTTCAGGATGGCAGGATATGCACCTCTCGTGATAAGCGGCCTTCAGACCCGGTTTGGTCGAATTATGCGGATTGGCCGGACTGTCATGACAATCCTTACAGGCATGGATCTCATCCCCGCTGTTATGATGGCATGTAATACAACTGACCTTTTCGCTCATGATCTTATGGAAATCAGTCGCTGGCCCGTATTTGATCGAAAGATACTCAGATTTATTTACTGTTGGCCATCCGTTATTCGAAGCAAGTCTGACCTGCCCGATATTATCCGGTATGGTCACTGTTGCGTTTGAAATATTTGGGGCTGATGCAACATCAGAAGTATCTGAAGATGTAAGTACGATCGCCCCACTTCCAAAGATCAGTGCAAGGGGAATGACGAAAGATACTATTGTTGACATTTTCATCTTATCCCTGGAGTTTACCAGTATCCACAGGGCGATAAACCCGAAGCAAAATGCTATAACGATCAGGTATTCAACCCCTTTGACAAACGTCATGAATTCAAGTAATGTATTCATTTTAACACCTATTATTTAGTTCAATTTTTTGTATTGTTTCTTCTGCGATCCCAATTTTATCCAAAATTCCTGATTTTATGGCACTCGTATTAACACCTCACAACAATTGTCCCCGTGTGACAATAATTTCTTAATATCAAGCTCGGCCCTGTTCCCAAAAGCGTGGTTCACTGCCCCCTTAAAAGTTTCCCTTATCGTATGGCAGATATATTTATCGACTGAATTACCTTCAGCTACGATATTGCATTTCTTGATTGTATATAGTAGATTTTTCCCATCCGGTTTCCATTCGCTTTCCCTGTGGAGTTTAGAATCAATTATTTCAAGAGCTTTCTGGAAATTCTGGAATTCCCAGCTTTTTATATTGTTCTCTTTTTCGTACTCCTGCATCAGGGATATCCCTATCCTTCTCCCCAGGGCTGTCAGCGACACAGGTATATCAGGAATGTTCTTTAGCCCTTTTAAGAAAGCCATGAACATTATCAGGTCCTGGTCCACCCTGCTGTTACTGATCTTGAGGTTGCTGACTATCTCGTTTATCCTGATTCCCACATCTGGCCTGTGTGTCAACACGACCATATTGGCAGTTGACTTGGCATCATAGAGGTGGCCGTTCGCTTCCAGAAGTGAGACTATGCTTGTTTTCAGTTTGTCTATTACCTCTTTGTTCCTGTAATTATGGAACAATATGAGATTCTCCCGGTCAACCTCTACCCTGTCCACAACTCTTGAAGTTTCATATACTTCCTTAATCAGGGACAGCATTTCGCGAAGAGGAATTTCCTGGATAGGTTTCTTGGCAAGCGTTTCTATTGTTATCTCGCCCATCGGAACTTTACCTGAAAGCAGATCCTCAAAGTAGTTCCTGTGAACAGTTACCATATTGTAATTGCTCAGGAGATGTCCGTTGATTATTGATTTCCAAAAATCCGGGCGGCTTTTGATGGCCTGGATAACTTCATTCAAACCTCCAAAAGAGGTAATAAGGCTATCATATCCTTCCTTCTTGTTTGATTTTGATAGTTCAACTCTTATACCTCCATCGAGATTAAAAACCGAAGTTATCTCAAGCGGAGCATGCTCAGGTGAGTTTTTCACAAGATACTGGGCAAGCATCCTCGCAACGAATCTTATTTTCTGGGGCGAGCCTTTGACCTCTATCAATACTTCTGATGCAGATACATCATTATCGTATTTCAGGGAAAGGTCAACATCCCACTCCAGTTCGCTGAATTTGTGTTTAAGATAGTCTTCAAGTTTTCCCATCGAATTTATCAGCATGGGACCTATCAGATCATCCAGTACATTGTCCGGGACAAGCAAACCATCGGTTTCATTGAGCATCCATTTGAACAACGTATTGTCAATTGTGGAAATATTCTCAAGTTCACTGTTTTTTCCAGCCCGGTCTATGATCTCTCTTATTGCGGCGCTGAAATTCCCTTTATGTTTTTCAACATAAGGTTCCATCTTCTGTATGCAATCATTGTCAAGAGAGATATGTCTTGTAACGATCATAATTACCCCACTTCTTCCTTTGGCGATCTTCATTTACACTTTCCCAAATTGCTCATAGAGAAGTTCTTTTTCCCGTTTCAGTTCTGCTTCCCTTCGTGCAATCGCGTTCATGGCATCATTTGCTCTTACTGAGACCGTGATCCTGTTCTTACTGTCTTTCATATATCCCCGCAGTCCAACTGCCAGGAAAACAGCCGCTGCGATCGGTAAAAGAATGACCCATCCTGTCAGGAAAGCTATAAAACTTTCAGATGGCAGGAAATAGACAGTTCCCATCACGATCCCGGCTGCAACATACCTTTTCCAATTATTCATATGCTTCACCCAATTATGATTATCCAATGCCAATGTTAAAAGAATATTTGACAGGAAGATAGCATGGAAAGCCATGAATAGACATAGTTTGACATAAAAGAGGCATGATATGCCATTGAATGGCCTGTAAAATACAGGGTATGGCAAATGACAGGATTATTTTGAAAATAAGATCAAGGTATCTTTATGATCACCTCGCAGAAATTATCTCCATGTGTCAGTAAATGTTTCGCGCACATCTGGGCTTTGTTTCCAAAAGCGTAACTCAATGCCCCTTTAAATGTCTCCCTCACAGTATGACAAACGTAAGTATCAAATTCATTTCCATTTCCTGCAATATTACATTTCCTGATTGTATAGAGCAGATCCTTTCCTTCTGATTTCCATTCACTTTCCCTGTGGAGTCTTGAATCTATGCTCTGTAATGCCTGCTGGAAGTTATCCAGTGTCCATGTCTTGATGTTATTTTCCTGTTCATACCCCTGCATTAAGGATTTGCCAGTCCTTCTACCCAGGGATGTCAGGGATATGGGAATATCAGGAATATCCTTTAATCCTTTTAAGAATCCAAAAAATACCAGAAGCTCCTGGTCAAGCCTGGTATTGCTGTTTTTCAACGTCTTAACGATCTCATTTATTTTTATGCCAACATCAGACCTGTGGGTCAATATTACAATGTTTGCTGTTGCCCTGGCATCAAACATATGGCCATTTGCTTCCAGGAGCGCATGAGCGCTTTTTCTTAGTTTTTCAATAGCTGCCCTGTCCCTGTAACTATGGAATAAAACAAGTGTGTCTTTATCGATTTCCACCCTGTCAACTATCCTTGATGTTTCAAAGACCTCTTTCATAAGATGAAGCATTTCCGTAAGAGGGATTTCCCGGATGGGTTTTTTTGCAAGATTTTCTATTGTGACCTCCCATGCAGGTATTTTACCCTCAAGCAGGTCCTCAAAATAATTCCTGTGGACAGTGACCATATTATAATTACTTACAAGATGCCTGTTGAACAGGGATTTCCAGAATGCTGGGCGGGTCTTTATAGTCCTGACAAGCTCATCTGTCTTTCCAAAAAAAGTCTCAAGGCTAAGGAGCGCATCTTTATTATTTGAACCTGATAATTCAACTTTCATACCTTCATTAGTATTAACGACCGACATGACTTCAAGAGGTAAGATTTTAAGTGAATTTTTGACAAGATACTGGGTAATTAAGCTTGTAATGAATTTTATTTTTTGATTGTCGCCTCTTATCTCCATCAATACTTCACCAGGGGAAATATCATTATCAGATCGTAATGTGATGCAAATTCCCCACTTAAGTTCCTCGAATCTTCGATTAAGATAACTTTCAAGTTTATCCATCGAATTCATCATTATCGGATCGATGAATTCATTAAGTATCTCAGAAGGAAGGAGTTTTTCATCTATTTCCTTGAGTATCCAGTTAAACAAGGAATGGTCTATTGCCGATGAATTGATCCTGGTATCATACTTTCCTGCCTGGCAAATCATATCCCTTAATGCTGCGCCAAAATTCCCGTTATGCTTATCAGCATAGGGTTTTAATTTCTCAATATATTCATCTTCAAGTGAGATATGCCGTGTAATATTCATTTTTTTTCACTCCTTTATTAAACCTATAAAATGACAATCCTAAAAGAGTATTTGAGAAGGTATCCGCGTTTTGTGTCCATTGGAGGTTTTTTATGACATAAAATGACAATAAAAAGAAAAAAATCGTTTTTGGAAACCTCTATAAGATGCTATACCACGTGCAGAACATACGTCTTAACCGCTTCCATAAGCACGCTATACGATATCCACACCATCCAGATGCAAATTGCAAGGAAGATAATCGTGAACACAAGTTTCCCAAATCCCACGATCAATATATTTTTGTGTTCCTTGTGTCCCATATTTTCCGGATTTGCAATTTTTTGGCTTTTCATGGCTTCTTCATATTCCAGGGGATGTTCATGGCGCATTTCTTCTTCTGGAATGTTACCTGTCAGCCATGAAAGATTTGGGAATTTCCCGAAATGCTCATCATAGATATGGCCTATGAACACTGCAATGGATGCAAGCACTGCCTCCCATGTATGGAACAGGTTCGCTATCTGCACAAATCCTATCGGGAAATATTTCATGGCTTCAAAAGGCTGCCACATCAATAATCCCGTAAAACCCATTATCACTGCCCCGAATCCTGCCCCGAAATACTCGAATTTCTGTTTCCAGGTATATCGTCCGAATTTTGGATGCTCATCCGAATATCTCAGGTAATACATTATCTGCTGCTTGAAGTCTTCGAGGTCTTGTAGATTGAATAGTATATCATAGCGGGGTTTCTCAAGAATATGGTAAACAACATGATATATACTCACTCCTATCATTGCAAGGCCGGAAAAATGATGGATAAGCGTCCTGTTATCGAATCCTCCTACTGATTCTATCATCCATCTTGACCACCATTCTTCAGGGAACTTGAGAGGAAAACCCGTATACGCAAGCAGAATAAAAGAGGTAAAAAATATTATATGCTGTATGCGCTGGTTCAGTGTAAACCTCTTGAATTTTAATTCTACCATGATCAATGCCTCCTTCTTATCTCAAAATTTGATGTAATTCCAAGGAAAATAAGCCCTATTGTAAAGGTAAGTTCAAAAAGGATCATAAGTATATAGAAATACGTTACAAGTCTTTTTGCATCAAGGGAAAGCAGATAAACAGACTGCTCTTCATGGATCTTACCCCCGGTGATAAAGACATTATTTGCACCCGGATGACACCCGCTTTTTCCGCAAGTGGATGGCAAATTCGCGGGATTTATTGCTGATTTCGGATCACTTTCCTGCCTTGTATCATGGTTTTCATGACAATCCGAACAGCTTGCAAGTAACCTTCCACCGCCTACATAAGACTTATAATGGAAAGATTTTTTGTAAGTGTCAAACCTGTCTGTCCTGATGCCATAATATAAAGCTTGCATTTTGGTCTGGTTTTCATGGCATTTTGCACATGTTTCCGGTACATTTGCCGAATATGTTGAAGAATTGGGGTTTTTCGATGAAAGGATATTATGGATGCCGTGGCAATCGGTACATGACGCTGATGTTCTTCCTTCTTTGAGTCTTTGCCAGTGAATGCTGTCTTCATATACCCGGGTTTCATTCCCATGACATTTTGAACAAAAGTTCGTGACATTTATAGGTGAGGGTATTCCTGTAAAATTCGTATGCATCACATTTATGGAAACAACACTTCCACTGATATTTATGTCTCCGCCATGACAGTCCGCACACGTATTTTTATTGAAATGTATGCTTGCCCGGAACTCATTCACCTGTGCCGGATGGCAATGGTAACAGGAAATATCCGCATTCTCATACTGCGCAGATGCTCCGGTCAAAAAGAAAACGCTGATCAATGCCAGCACTATTATCCTGCTCATCCGATTTTTTACTATGTTGAAATCTGGTTTTATTGAATTCGTACTACCACCTCGCAAAAATTATCACCTTGAGATAATAATTTTTGAACATCCAATACTGCTTTATTACTGAAAGCATAGTTCATTGCTCCTTTAAACGTCTCCCTTATAGTGTGGCAAATGCATTTACTGGGATCATTTTGGGCAATGCTGCATTTCCTGATAGTATAATGCAGGTTTTTCCCATCCGCTTTCCATTCGCTTTCCCTGTGAAGCTTTGAGTCAATAATTTCAAAAGCGTTTTTGAATTTTTCCAGATTCCATTCCTTGATGTTATTTTCCAATTCATATTCCTGCATTATGGATTTACCAAGTCTTCTTCCCAGGACAGAAAGAGATAAAGGAATATCGGGAATGTCCATCAGGCCGTTCAGGAAAGTAATGAACATCAATAATTCCTGATCAACTTTATTGCTGCTCGTTTTCAAATTGCCTATTAATTCATTGATCTTTAAACCGATATCGGGCCTGTGTGTCAGCACGATCATATTTGCTGTTGATTTCCCATTGTACACATGGCCGTTTGATTCCAGCAGTGTCAAAATGATCTTTTTTAATTTATCCACTGCTTCTTTTGTCCTGTAATTATGGAAAATGACCAGTTTATCGTTTTCGATTTCCACCCTGTCAACAATCCTTGAGTTCTCATAAACCTGCTTTAAGAGCCAAAGCAGATCTTTAAGAGGTATTTCCCGGATTGGTCTTTTTGCAAGAAATTCTATCGTCACTTCCTCCCCTGGTATATTATTAGCAAGTATGTCTTCAAAAGAGTTTCTGTGGATTGTGACCATATTGTAATTGCTAAGATGATGACCTTTGATAATCGGGATCCAGAAATCAGGACGGCCTTTTACAGTTCCCAAAATTCCGTTCAATCCTCCGAAAAAAGTGATTAAACTATCTTCTGCCTCTGTTTTATCTGACAGTGATAACTCAACTTTTATGCACTCATTGAAATTGGCGACTGACCGTACTGCCAGTGGTGAGCGAGTGAGTGAATTTTTAACGAGGAACTGTGATACTAATCCCGCAATAAATTTTATTTTACGTGGTGTGCCTCTTATTGTTAAAATGACCCCGGTTGGAAAATTATCATTATCGCATTTCAAACAAAGGTTTACTCCCCACTCAAGTCCTGTTAACCTCTGGTTTATATTTTCTTCAAGTTTTCCCATGGAATTTATCAACATCGGGTTGATCAATTTATCAAGAACATCCCCGGGAACCAGCATGTCATCGGTCTCCTGTAACATCCAGTTAAACAAAGAAGTATCTATTGCCGAGGAATTGAAAGCCTGATTGTATTTTCCAGCCTGGCAAATCATATCCCTTAACGCAGCTCCCATATTCCCATTATGTTTATTTATATATGGCTCCATTTTTTTCAGATATTCATCGTCAATGGATATGTGTCTTGAAAAGTTCATGGTCCCTCTTAAAATGTTAATGTTAAATAGATCCTGCATGAGTTTTCACACAGGATCTTATGCCTCTTTCTCCCGCTTCATTTCTATGTTCGGTCATGTAGTTCTCAGGCGCTTGCTACTGATTGCATCATATACACAAAGATAGATGCCGGTATCAGGAACAATCCTCCTGCAAAGGCAGCAAGGAATGTTTCTGCCGGGAGATAATAAGCTGCTGTCATAAAAGCTGCCGCAGCTATTGCAGCTATTATAGATTTGGTTTTAGTTTGCATATTTCATAACACCTCAATACAATCTATATATTGACATTATTAAATAATCAGTTGATAATAAAATGTTAGGAAAAGAGTGTAAACCGTCATATCCGATTTTTCGTGGGATTAACAATGCATGAATTCCAAATATTGGTTTAAGAAATCCATTAATTTTTAAATTTGGCTTATTGAAGCCATTATGAGAACTATAGTTGATTTTCTTATATTAGGATTAGTTGATTTTTTTTCATGATTTCATGAGGTTTAATGGCCATATTGTTCATACCCATGTTCATTAATCACAATTATTATGATAAGCATAAAATTCAGGCTGACACTATTCGTAATGATAATAATAACTGGGCAGGCAATGGCTGCCGATGTAAAAGTATTTCCTTCAAGTTACCCTGCGAACCAG
>Ga0172443_1117_pt1 | contig 11998 bp, 12 predicted proteins | sample MayberryNE_Catta_6_FD_114741 | JGI IMG/M metagenome (GOLD analysis project Ga0172443, IMG submission 114741) | reverse complement strand
TCCCGATTTCACCAAGAATGATCGGACCCAATATATCACCAATACCAGGTATTGACATTATTTTTGAATCAATCCGGTTCATTGATTGATCTATTTTAATCTCAACTGAATTGACCTGTTCTTCATATAATTCAAGTTGCCTGATCAGTGTTTTGATTTCAATAGTAATAATCGAATCGAGTTCAGGTATCGTCAATATATTTCCCGCATGATTGTATATTTCCTCAGCATTTTGGCGAGATATTTTCGATCTGCTTGCCTTCTTGACAAGGTCATAAAATTCCTCAAAGGATTTAGCCCTCACTTTTGAAGGTACAGAATATTTTTTCAGGACTGCTATCGAAGTAGCTCCAAGAACTCTCTTCATTACACTTTTATAACCAGACCAGATGGTATCGATATTTCGTACCAGCTGCACCTTGCACAGTGTTTGTTTTTCTATAAGCCGATGTCGTACCCTGACTAATTCTCTCAATTGGATCAAATTCAAATCTGCAAGATCACTGACTTGAGGTGGTTGCGAATGACGAAGCATATCTGCTATGGTAGCTGAATCTATCGGATCAGTTTTAGTCTTTCGAATATTCATTTTCCGAAAGCCATTGGTTTGGATAGGATTGTATAGCTTGACCTTATGTCCATCCCTTTTCAGGGCTGAATATAGCGGTAAAGAATATATCCCGGTTGCTTCCATTCCAAAAACAACATCGCTCTTACCTGGTGTTCTGCATTTTATACTTTCAATTGTTTCATATAACTTCCTCAAATCTGCTTTATTGTTTGCGATTTTAAATCGCTGGATCAAATCGTTCCCCAAGTGGCCTTTGATGCAGATATCGGATTTGTCTTTTGAAACATCTATTCCGACGTATATCGTTGTTGTAGTGTTCATTGTATTTCGACCTCATTTATTTGGTTGATAAATTAGATCGAGAGAGTCGTGTCCCTCCTCCACCCTTTTGTACACAAGTTCGCGAGTAATATGTGGTACATTTATATATGTCCAAAACGTACTTATTAGTGTATTAAAAAGATGAGAGGGCAACAGGTTTATCTACGGGAACGGATCCCAAACGCAATGTTTGTTACCCTCTCGATCTACTTTTATGTAGGTGTAAGAATGCTTTATTATTCTCACAAGGATGTTGTATATACGAACTCAATGTAAAGATAATAAGTAAGACCCTGAAGAATAAGGACGGAACGGATAAAGTGATGTATGATCAGGTCACAGATGCAACCGGGTATTCTCCTGATTTCGGGATGGCAGGAAACTTCCAGCCTTTTGATGTTCTGGCAAGCAAGATATATGAGAGCCAGAAGAAGACTATCTCAGTTGTAGCAGACATGATAGTTGAGCTAATCATATGCTAAAATATGATCACATTCAAAAAAGAAGATGATACCATCTGAATAGAATTATTTTTAAACATTTTTACCCGACATGGAGAAGATTCCATGTGGAATATTCTCCTATGACAGTAAAAGATGGGAAGGACTTGTTTTTTCTAACTATGTGACAACAGCTTTTGCTAAACGCGCGATGGGAAGTGGAGAGGAGCTTTCCAACAACATTCACGTATCCAAACGAGAGGGTAAATCTATGAAACTTCGAAAAATCCTTATATCATCGAACACATATTTATCTTATTAATGGGGGAATTTGATGAAAATGAATCCTGTGGTACATTTTGAAATGCCGTATGAGGACGGCAGGCAACGACTATCTCCATATTGGTATGGTGCTCGTAACTATGCTGGCGCTTGTCGAGGCAGTCAAGGAAAAATAGGAGGAATCTGATATGAGAAAACTTGTTGTACTTACATTTCTGACACTTGATGGTGTCATGCAGGCCCCGGGCGGACCGGAAGAAGATACTTCGGGTGGTTTTAAGTATGGCGGTTGGGTAGTTCCTCATTCTGACGAATTTTTAGGCAAGGTCATGGCAGAGCAAATGGGTCATCCTTTTGATCTGTTGCTCGGCAGAAAAACATACGAGATATTTGCATCGTATTGGCCTCAACACGAGACCGACTGGCCGGGAGTCAACAAAGCAACGAAATATGTCGTCTCGACACAGAATTTGAAGTTTGAATGGAAAAATTCTGTGCTCCTGCAGGGAAATATCGCGGAGGAAATCAAAAAGCTAAAGGGGCAGGATGGCCCCGATTTGCAAGTTTATGGCAGCGGCAATCTCGCCCAAACACTTTTTAAGCACGATCTGGTCGATGAGTTGTGGCTAAAAATTTTCCCGATTACTCTCGGTACCGGCAAACGACTGTTCGCAGAGGGCACGATTCCGGCAGCTTTCAAACTAATTGACAGCAAGGTTTCGCCGAGCGGAGTCATCGTCGCCAATTATGAGCGCGCGGGAGAGGTGAAGACCGGGTCGTTTTAGGGGCAAAAGGAATTTGCCCGAAGCTCGTCTGCGGCAGACCACAGACGTTTCTCAATCTCGTTATGATTACCTGCCATATCAATACCTATTTTCTCCTTTTGTACCGACCCTATGCATTCGAATTTCGGATTAAAGCATAAGCCGTCGGAGGGATTTGAACCCTCGGTCTGCTGATTACGAATCAGCCGCTTTGCCGAGCTAAGCCACGACGGCTAAAGTGAGGTATATTAGTATTTTCGACTAAATACTTTGCCTTCCGATGTGCATGATTTTATAAGTATATAAAACAATGAAAAGAATATGCTGGATATATTAAAGATATTGTTCGTTACGCCTTTTTTAGTCTATTCATGCTATACGGATATTAAGACCCGCCGCGTTACAAATAAACTATGGAAAGTGATGCTTGCAGGTGGATCTTTTTTCATCATCTACGACATCCTGGTTTACGGGATTGATTACCTGATCAAGATCTTTATTTCGACAGCATTGATCTTCATTTTCGTGTATCTCTTATTTCAACTTGGCGTATTTGGGGGGGCCGATGCAAAATCCCTTATTGTCCTATCTTTATTTTTTCCCGCATATCCGGAATTAACCCTATTGGGTTATGATTTCCCTATAAACAAACCATTGCCGCTTTTTACCGATTTCTTTGCTTTCGGGGTATTCGAGAATGCAGTTCTTCTCACTATCGTTGTTCCTTTAAGCCTGGCTATTTATAATGTTTCAAAAATGGGTATGCATATCGATAAACCGTTGTATGCATTCATAGGTTATAAAACCCAGATTCGCGAACTCTCCAATAAGAAACATATCAAAATGATCGAGGGTTTTGAAAAGATAAATGATAATATCAATTTTTATTTTAAAAGGGGCGGCCTGGAAATTGATGAAAAGGTCTTAAGGGAGCTTAATATTTTGTCAAAGAAAGGTCTGGTAAAGGATGTATGGATCACACCCGGGCTGCCATTTATGATACCAATAACATTGGGTTTCTATGCATCGATATTTTATGGCGATTTGATAACCGAATTAACCAGGTATCTTCTTTTTAATTGATTTTCAACAGAATTTTTCATACTATAGCAATAGTTATAAAGGGGATATTACTATGTTAAGCAGACAAATTAGACATAATTTATCAGATTATTGTAAATTTTTATACTAATTGGAGGATTATTCAATGGCAAGAAAACCAGCAAGAATGTACAAGAAGATCACCCAGCGCTCATATACGAGACGAGAATATATGGGTGGTGTTCCAGGCAGTAAGATAGTAACTTATGACATGGGCAACCTAACTGAGGATTTCCCTATCCAGTTGACACTCGTGACAAAAGAAGAATGCCAGATCCGGCACAATGCTCTTGAATCGGCACGTATTTCAGCCAACAGGATATTGCTTGATACTTTAGGGCAGCCGAATTATCATTTAAAGATAAGGGTATACCCGCATGAGGTCCTGCGTGAAAATAAACAGGCCACAGGCGCAGGTGCAGACCGTGTATCGCAGGGAATGAGACTGGCATTCGGAAAAGCTATCGGAACTGCGGCAAGAGTGAGAAGAGGCCAGGAAATCATGAGCGTATATGTTTCTGCCGCCAATTTCAAAACTGCAAAGAAATCATTGATCTCGGCCGGATATAAATTACCGACTCCCATAAGCCTTGTGGTTGAAAAAGGCCAGGAACTGGTCCTTACTTGATCTCAATAATGATGTCGCACGAGGGATTGCTTTATGAATGATTATCTGGCAAACCTTGACAGGGCATTAAAACATTTGCCTGAAGTCAAAACTTCAGGGGAGCGTTTTGTTGTTCCCGAACCCAAGCTCCTTACAGAGGGCAAAACAACAGTTCTTGAGAATTTTGCAGTGATAGTGGATAAATTGAACCGCGAGCCTTCGCATATTTTCAAATTCCTGCTCCGTGAACTGGGAACAGCCGGGAAGATAGACGGTTCAAGGGCGATATTCATGAGAAGATTGACAACAGGCATGATCTCAGAACTCATTAACGCTTATGTCAAGGAATATGTAACCTGCTCAGAATGCGGACGTCCCGATACCCACCTTATTAAGAGTGACAGGGTACTCACATTAAGATGCGATGCATGCGGTGCACACAGACCTGTAACGAAACGCCGGGCAACATCCATAGCCAAAGAAGAAGCGCTGTCTGAAGGCGAATCCTATGATGTCAGAATTGACGCTGTGGGAAGCAAGGGTGATGGCATCGCCAAAAAGGATAAGTATACAATATATGTACCAGGTACTGTCAAAGGGGATACTGTAAAAATTAAGATCAAGAAGATCACAGGTAATCTTGCTTTTGCGGAAATGCTGGAGAAAATAACATAGAATAATAAAATTTTTATTTTTTTTTATTATTTTATTAATTCCCCGGGCGCTATCATCGCTTTACTTTCAATAACAGCTCCCACGTTTATCATACTGTTAATACCAGTATGGACGTCATCCCCCATGATGGTTCCAAGCTTTCTCCGTCCTGAATCCAGGATATTTCCTTTTAATTTCACACGAATGGTCCTGCCATCATGCCTGAGGTTTGCAACCTTTGTTCCGGCACCGAAATTGCATCTTTCCCCGATTATACTGTCACCCACATAACTCAGATGCCCTATATGCGTCCCTTTCATAATAATGCTGTTCTTGATCTCAACCGCATTTCCAATGCGCGCATTGTCCCCGATACTTGTGCCGGGGCGTATGTAGCAATTGGGGCCGATATCGCAATTCTTGCCTATGATCACAGGCCCGACTATATAGGAGCCATTCCTTATGATCGTACCCTCTCCCACTGAAACGCTGCCTTTTAAGGTCGCAAGGGGCTCTACTTCACCCGAAGCCGCAGGCTGTAAACCTGACAGGAAATATTCATTGGCATCAAGAAGGTCCCAGGGTCTGCCGATATCCATCCATTTATCGGAAAGTTCAAGAAAACCCACATCTGTTCCTTTATCTATGAGCATCTGGAGCGAATCTGTTATCTCATATTCTTTTCTTACCGAAAGTGGGGTTTTGTGGATAGCCTCGAAAATTGATGAGGGGAAAAGATATATCCCCGCATTGGCAAGATCGGTTGTTGGAAGAACTGGTTTTTCAATGATCCGCAAAACATGCCTGTCCCGGACTTCAAGGATGCCATACTCGGAAGGATTATCAACATGCCTTGCTGTCATCACAGCATCTGACCTGCATTGTGTTAGCCTCTTTATATGCCCTGGATTCACAATTATATCCCCGTTCAATACCAGGAACCGATCGCCGACAATTCCCTTTGCAGAGGCTACAGCATCAGCAGTTCCCATCTGTTTTTCCTGGTGAACATATTCTATCCTGATATCCATAAAAGAGCCATCTTTGAAATAGTCTTTAATAAGTTTTGCGCCATACCCTACTACAAGCACAAAATCCCTGATCCCTGCATTCCGCGCTGATTCCATAACATACGAAAGAATGGGTTTGTTCGCTATTGGCAGCATGACTTTTGGCGTATTAAGAGTTAAAGGCCCCATCCTTGTGCCCTGGCCTGCCGCAAGAATTACGGCCTTCAAAGTGAATCACTTACCAGTTTCTGCGCTTTTCCAAACAATTCTTCTACTCCCTTTCTGGCTTCTGCCGTTATCCTGATCTTTGGCTCAGTCCCGCTGGGGCGCACGAGTATCCACCCATCTTCAGTATCCAATCTTATTCCATCAATATCTGTGACTTCTCCCATTTTCCTTAAAGAAATGGCGATCTTTTTCATTGCCGTTTCTTTCTTTTCATTACTGCACAGGACAGCTCCCCGTATCATAGGATATGCCGGAAGTTCATCTATCAGGGCATCAAGCCTTCCTTCATTCTGCACCATCCCAACAAGCTTTGCTGCGGCCAGGATCCCATCCGGGCACAGGGAAATATCCGGGAATATCCAGCTTCCTGAGGGCTCACCCCCAAACTCGGCATTTCTCTTTTTCAATTCTTCTGCGACATATACATCGCCAACACGCGTTCGATAGATCTTTCGGTTCTTGAGTACGTCATCGACTATGATGGAGGTGTCAACAGGCACAACGATACTATGTCTTGTTTCACGGATACCGAAGAAAGCAAGAAGCTTGTCCCCTTCTATGAACCTCCCCCGGGGGTCAATTGCCATCATCCTGTCCGCATCCCCGTCATGTGCTATGCCAATATCGGCGCCAAATGAAAGAGTGGCCTTTTTCAATAATTCCAGGTTCTTCTCGATGGGTTCGGGATTTCTTGCAGGGAAGAATCCATCGGGCTGGGAATTAAGAGTAATGACAGTACATCCCATGCGCCTTAGTACATAAGGAGTTATTACGGAAGCTGCGCCACATCCGCAGTCAACGACCACTTTTATGGAAGCGCGTCCTACCTTACTGAGTATCATCATTGCATGGTCTTCAATTACATCTGCTTCGTAGACTGCCCCAATGTTTTGCCATTGCGCGGTTTTCCATGTCCTGTTATGTATTATCGATTCGATCTCTTCCTGCTGCCTGGAATCAAATGCCATGCCGTCCCGATTCCAGAGTTTTATTCCGCAGTATTCAGGAGGATTATGCGATGCAGTTATCATGATGCCGCAGTCGAAATTCCTGGCAGCATACGCAAGAGTGGGCGTAGGGACCATTCCTACCCGTGTAACACTGCATCCCGCCGACAATAACCCTGAGATCAAAGCATGTTCGATCATTTCTCCTGAGGTTCTCGGATCCCGCGCGATCACGGCCGATCCATGAAGCGAACCAACCGCAAGCCCGACCGAAAGTGCAAGTTCCGGAGTTATCTCCTTATTGGCAAGGCCCCTTATCCCTGATGAACCAAATAAAGCCATATTTATTCCACCGTTACGCTTTTTGCAAGGTTCCTGGGTTTATCGATAGCACAACCCAGTGCATCAGCGCTGTTGTATGCAAGAAGCTGGACAACGATCGATGAAAGAACCGGATAAAGCAATTCATCCGCTATGGGTACTCTTATTACTGCATCCACATATTTTTCTATTTCCGTATCATCCATGCATGCTATAGCTATTACCTGCGCGCTTCGGGCTTTAACTTCTTTGATGTTATTTACCATTTTATCGTATGTTGATGAGCGGGTAGCAAGCGCCAGCACCGGGGTTTCCTTTGAAATAAGAGCCAGAGGCCCATGTTTCAATTCGCCAGCAGCATATCCTTCGGCATGGATATAGGATATCTCCTTGAGTTTCAATGCGCCTTCAAGGGCTATCGGGAAATTCAGGGATCTGCCTAAAAAGAAATAATCCCGTGCTTTTGAGAACCTGATAGCCTGTTTCTTGATGAGGTCCTTGTTATTAAGGATCTGCTGGATCATGCCAGGGAGTTGTTTCATTGAGACAAGCAAACGTTTTGACCTGTCAACATCCATTTTCTTTCTCTTCCTTGCAAAATAGATGGAAAGCAAATACAGGGCAATAAGCTGGGAAGTAAAAGTTTTTGTCGCCGCAACGCCTATTTCAGGGCCAGCTCTTGTGTAAACTATATTTTGCACTTCGCGGGAAAGCGTTGTTCCCACAACATTGGTTATTGCAAGAGTATGGCATCCATAGGTTTTTGCTTCTCTTGTCGCTGCTATTGTATCTGCGGTCTCACCTGATTGCGATATAGCTATTACAAGTGTTGATCCTGATAGGACCGGATTTGCATACCTGAATTCTGAACTTATTTCCACATCCGTATGTATTCCTGCCATTGACTCGAAAAGATATTTTCCCAGAAGCCCTGCATTATATGATGTACCACAGGCGATTATCACTATCCGGTCAAGATCCCTTATCTCATTATTGGAAAGCGTGACCTCATCAAGAATTACCTCACCACTGAGTTCGGATATCCTGCCCAGAAGCGTATCATGCACCGATGTAACCTGTTCATGGATCTCCTTTAGCATAAAATGCGGATATCCTGATTTTTCGGCTGCTTCGATATTCCATTCTATTGACTCTATTTTCTTTTGGATAGGATCTCCGTTAAAATCAAAGAACTGCATACCTTCCTCGGTCAAGCAAACCACCTCAAAATCTTGCATATAGATCACATCCCTGGAATTCTTCAGTAATGCAGTAACATCCGAGGCTATGAAATTCTCACCCTTTCCCACGGCGGCAACAAGAGGACTTTCTTTTCTTGCTGCTACAACAGTCTTTGAATCGCTGCATAAATAGGCTGCAGCGTATGAACCTTTGACTTTCTTCAGACTTTCTATGACAGCTTTAACAAGGTCTCCCTTATAATACCTGTGAGCAAGATGCGCGAGGACCTCAGTATCTGTTTCCGAAACAAATTCATATCCCTCTTCCTTTAACCATTCATACAATTCCTGATAGTTTTCAATAATTCCATTATGGACAACTGCGATATTGCCGGAAACATGAGGATGCGCATTTATTGTGGTTGGCGCACCCTGCGTTGCCCACCGTGTATGGCCTATGCCGCATGTTCCTTTTATCTGGGGAAGTTTTGATTCAAGATTAGATATTTTCCCTTCTGTTTTGCATACTGAAATCTCAATACCTGTCAAAATTGCAAGACCTGCAGAATCATATCCCCTGTACTCAAGTCTTTTTAATGCATCGATCAGGATCGGAGTTGCCTGCCTGGTTCCAACATATCCTACTATACCACACATTTTCTTACCTCATAGAACCCTCGAGTCCTTGGGTATGTCTTTTGTAACCCGGACTCCGGAATCAACAGCACAGCCCATTGCGATCATTTTTCCCGCCCTTACAAGTACGCACGGCCCTATCTGGTTATTGTCCCCTATTACCGTCCCCAGTTCGTCCGCGCTATGCAGTATTCCTTTCATTTCTATTTTCAGGTCTTTTCCCACCTCGGCAATAAAATGAGGGCCGATGGAATTATTGCTCCCAATAATGGAATTTGAGATGTATGAACCTGCACCTATTCGCACATCATTCATGATAATACTATTTTCAATCTCCGTGAATGAACTTATTGAACAATTATCTCCAATGGCTGTTGAAGGTAAAATGGTGGTATTTGGCCCGATATTACAATTCTTGCCAATAACAACCGGACCTACAATATATGAACCTGACCTGATCGCAGAATTGTACCCGATAGCCACATCACCGATTATGACAGCTCCTTTCTCTATAACCCCCCGTTTTTTCATCTCTTCGATCTTTCCAAGTACGACTGAATTCGCTTTCAAGAGGTCCCATGAGTGTATGGCGTCTATCCATGTACCGCGGCTTGTGATATTCGTAACTGAAACCCCTTGTTCTATGATCCTCTGGATCGTATCCGTAATTGCATATTCTCCGGTTTCCGAGATCGGAGTATTGTCTATTTCGCCAAAGATCGCAGGTGAGAACATGTATATGCCAGTATTTACAAGGTGGCTTATTTTATCCCTGGGCTTCTCCACTATTTTTGATATCTTTCCTTTCTCAAGCAATACAACGCCATATCCTGTTGTCTGTTCACGCATTACGGTAAGAAGTGTTACATCCCCGGATGCCCCTTTAATTAATTCAGCGATAGTTCCTTCATCTATAAGGTTATCACCATTAAGGACAATGAATTTTTCATTGACCATTGGCTCTGCAAGATTGATCGCATGAGCTGTTCCAAGCTGTGCTTCCTGGTTAACATAACTTATGTTTACTCCGAAATCGATACCATCCCTGAAATAATCCATTATTCGCTCCTTTTTATAACCTACTACCAGGATGATTTCTTTTATATCATTTTGAGCTAGCGCCCGAATAATATATTCAAGGATCGGCTTATTTGCGACCGGAAGCATGACCTTTGATCGGGCGAGGGTGAGAGGACGGCATCTTAATCCCTCACCAGCAGCAAGAATTAAAGCTTTCATAAGAGTCACCGCTGTTATTACCATTTCAATACATTTGAAACTAACTATGCCTGGGAGAGAAGACTACTCTACTTTCAAATGGTGGTTCACATAAAGAGCGATCTCAATTCCCATAGTAACTTCGGATTTTTCTTGAACAAGATCGGCAGCACTTTTGGCAAAGCCATTTTACTTGTATCGATCCCTGAAAGAGAATGAGCAAGCTGGTTTAGCTGTTCATCTGTTATCTTTATCAGAAGGTTTTTGACCATAAGGGATTTGCTCAATTCTTTGCCTATGGTAGCTCGCCACCTATCTTCATATTCCCTTAATGTCTTAACGGAATAATCTCCCTCTTCTTTTGCCCTGATACACACTTCTCCTGCAATTTTCCCTGCATCCATTGCATTGATGATACCTCCTCCTGTTAGGGGATCGGACTGCCTGGCTGCGTCCCCCACAAGAATGAGATTGTCCGCAACCGTCCTTTCTATAGGTCCGCTCACAGGAACGCCTCCCACTACCATTTCTATGATCTTGCCCTGCGGCATGTAAGTCTCCATGAATTTATGGAGGAGAGAGAGAGGCCTGACAGTACCGCATTTGCTTCCGAGGATTCCCAGGCCCACATTTGCCGTATGCTCGCCTTTGGGAAATAACCACAAGTACCCCCCGGGTGCATATTTTTCTCCAAGAAAGAATTTGTTGTACTCACCCGCATCAATATTTGAAACCAGGAACTGGGTACATGTATTGATATCTGCTGGTTTTAAGCATGTATCAATCCCACCCCATCTTCCTACTTTGGATTCCACACCGTCCGCGCCTATAACGATATCAGCTTTGATCTGGTGTGTTTCTCCCATATACATTGCATTTATGCCTGATATGCTTCCATTTTTTCTTAATAATCCCATAGCCCTCGTTTTTACCATGACCTCGGATCCTGCCATGGCTGCCTTCTGGGCCAGCGCCCGGTCAAAAACTTTCCTGTCAAGATTATAACCGGCTTTTCCACTTGAGGCTTCCTCAGACATTTTTATCTCAGTTCCATCCGGGGCAAGGATTTTTGAACCTATTACTTCTGCGGCTATCCATCTCCTATCTGGTTGAATATGCCTGATCAATCCTTCTTTTCCTAAACCCTCCGCGCATCTTACCGGATCTCCGATTTCCTGTCTTTTTTCGATGAGAAGCACTTCCAACCCGGCTTCTGCACAGGTTTTTGCAGTAATGGAACCGCCAGGACCTGCCCCTACAACTATAACATCGTATCTGGACTTCATTTAATTACCGCCAGCGCCCCAACGGGACAGATCTTTGCACATATACCGCAGCTTGTGCAGGTATCATCAACTTCTATCCAGGTTTCCACAAGCTCAAGCGCACCTGCGGGGCACACACCAACACAAGCTCCGCAGTATCCGCATTTATAACGATTAACATTAACACTCATAGGCTGCTTTGCTTATGCATTGCGCCCATATATATTTTATTAAGCATTCACATATTCTGCAGGTACTTCACAAATAAATCCTTTATCCTCCTGCATGATCTCGACAGCCTCAAAAAGCACAGGAATATTTATAATTTTAAAATTATTGGACTTCAGATAAAGTTGCTCTATTTTTCTGGCTGACATTCCTGCTTTTAATAATTTTACCCTTTCCCGGGAAGTTTCTAACATATGTCCCTCTCTCCGATAAATATGCTTTTA
>Ga0172443_1116_pt1 | contig 12054 bp, 13 predicted proteins | sample MayberryNE_Catta_6_FD_114741 | JGI IMG/M metagenome (GOLD analysis project Ga0172443, IMG submission 114741) | reverse complement strand
CAAATGCGGACCAATCGAATATGCAACCATGGGAGAAGGTCCGCCTGTGCTTGTAGTACACGGAGCTGGCGGTGGATACGATCAGGGACTGTGGATAGCACGGGATAATTTGGGCGAGGGGTTCCGCATTATCGCCCCTTCGCGCTTTGGCTACCTTCGCACACCGCTTCCTCAAGATGCCTCTCCAGCTGCCCAGGCAGATGCACATGCATGCCTGCTTGATGTATTTAATATAAGTAAGGTAGCTGTCGTGGGCGTCTCGGCTGGAGCGCCTTCATCTTTGCAGTTTGCCTTGCGCTATCCTGAAAGGATTTCTTCGTTGGTGTTGATAGTGCCCGGAACTTATACCCCCGAAAAACCAGTTGAAAGCCCAAGCCCGGTACCTTTACCATTCATACTTAGTATGATATTCAGATCGGATTTTCCACTCTGGGTTGCGATGAAAGTATACCCGTCAAGTGTGCTCTTTACAGTGGGCGTGCCTGCAGTACTCCAGGCCAGGCTCACGGACGCACAAAAGGATGAGCTCATGCGAAGTTTACTCCCGTTCAGTCCGCGTATAGATGGAATGGTTAATGAGGGTAAGATTGTCTCGTCCCTTAATCGTTATCCACTGGAGAATATTACTGCGCCGACACTGGTAATTAGCGCTGCCGACGATCCGTGGAAAACTTTTGATGCAGCTAAATATACTGCCGAAAATATACCTGGTGCGAAATTCATAGGATTTGAAAGCGGCGGTCATTTGCTGATAGGACAAGAGGAGAAAGTGCGGTCAGAAATAGCACAGTTTATAAAGCAGCATAATTGAGGGCATGAAGATGAAGCAAACAAACGTCAAAATATCGGGTCATGTGAAGCCAGGGTTTGAGGCGGTGCGGGAAGCGTTATACTATTTACTATATACGGCGTTGTACACCGGTTTTTGGTCAAATGAACGAAATTGTACCACATTGGACTATTGGACACGGCCTCTATGCATAATTTATAGAGAATAAAAGTTCTCATTTTTCAGGATAATTCCCAAGATTAGAAACTATAAACTCCATCAATGAATTCAATATAAAATCAGCTTTTTTGATTGCTTCTCTTGCATCATCTTCAACGTATTCTCCGGATGGAATCCAGATAGGTTTATCCGGACGTGAAAAAAGAGGATATCTTGATTTTATTCCCTGAATCTCAAGTTCTCTTGCATACTTCAAAATTTCAGAAAAAACTTTTTTATCGAAATCACTACTGAATTCCTTTTCAAAGAATACAGTCACTTTGTGTTCCCCTGAGGTGATATTTCTGATAGCCAGGCAGGATTTTATCGCTTTCTCTGATGATTGATGGGCAAAATATATCGCCCTGCTATAAATTCCATTTTCAAAAAGCAGTTTCGCTGACTTCAAATCAAGTTTTGATTCTGTAAGGAATGCACTGGCTATTTTTGAGAATTCAAACATTAATTTCACCAGTAATTTTCCATGTATTTCTACCTATTCTGAGAATGTTCCCGCTAATATTTTTTGAATATGAAGAGGATAATCTATCAATATAAGATTTTCCGTGTAATATTTTGATAGGGCGATCGAAAATGTTCATCATCATTGGATTTACGGAATTTATGGCCTCTTCCAATTCTTTTTCAGTGTAAAGGAGTATGTCAGAAATACCATGTCGATCAAGTTCCAGAATTATATTATCACGCTTACGCCAGTCTGAAGGAAGATTTTCAGCAATAACCAGTAAATCATAATCAGAATATTTTCTTGCCATTCCGCTGGCGCGTGAGCCAAATAGAACAATGGCTTTCAGATTATTACCGAATAACTTTTTAGAAATATTGATGAACATTTGTAATGTCTCATCCTCATTTTGAAATTGCGAAATCATGAAATCTCCTGTTGCAGCTCAATATAAGCTAAATTGCTTTCTTCCTGGCTATATAAAGTATATGTACTTATAGATATAAATTTGTTCTCTCCCTGTAATTACTGTTTTTACACGAATGCCCTTATTTATTAAAACGGATAAAGTGCGCCATTCCGGCTGCCCCTTCCCATATTCCCCGCAACGCATCCCTCCTATCATCTCAACCATTGCTCCTCTTAAATCAATTTATATAAAATATTTAAATAATATTGTTCTTGACAAAACATAAAAAATGTTGAATAAATAGTCTCATCGCAACAGACATTCCACCAGTTTTATCAGAAAAATAAAATGATTAACCATTCACCATCTGGTTTTATAGAATCTATACATTTAGATATATAGTCCTCCGTTTATATCTACAATCTGACCTGTTATATAATCCCCGTCTTCTGAGACAAGGTATGCCACCGCTCCTGCCACCTCGGACGGCTTCCCCAGCCTTCCCATGGGTATCTGGGCAAGGATCTTATCCATTATCTCTTTGGGAACCGATTTTAGCATATCTGTTTCAATAAAACCAGGCGCAACTGCGTTTACGGTTATCCCCTTGCCTGCAAATTCTTTTGCCAGCGTTTGTGATAGGGCTATCAATCCTGCTTTCGATGCTGCATAGTTCGCTTGTCCTCGGTTGCCCATCCTCCCGATAACTGAGGATATATTCACGATTCTTCCGTACTTCCTCTCCAGCATACCCTCTACGACCGCTTTGGTACAGTAGAACGCTCCATCCAGGTTCACAGATAAGACTTCACTCCACATCTGAGGGGTCATTTTTACAAAAGATTTATCCCTTACGATTCCTGCATTATTAACCAGAATATCTATTTTACCGAACTGCTTTACCACCTCGTCCCGCATTCGGTTCACCTGCTCAAAGTCATTGACGTTTGCCTGGCATATGATAGAATGCTTGCCCATAGAATCTATTAACTCTGATACTTCCTTCGCGTTCTCCTTTGTCTCCATCAGGTCTATCTTCAGGGATAATCTATCGAATTCGTCCATCATACCCATCTGATCTATTAACTTTGATAACTTCTCAGCCTGGTCTTTGGTTGACTGATAATTAATGGCAACATCTGCGCCTTCTTCCGCCAGCCGCAAGGCAATTGCCTGACCTATCCCCCTTGAACCTCCGGTGACCAGGGCGACTTTGCCTTCCAATCCTGCTTTCTTTCCCATATTATCTACCTCTTTACCACCATAGCAATACCCTGCCCTCCCCCGATACAGAGGGTTGCAAGTCCGTATGTTCCTTTCCTTCGTTGTAATTCATGCAGAAGTGTGACCAGTATCCGTGCGCCGCTTGCTCCTATGGGATGCCCGAGGGCTATAGCGCCACCATTAACATTAACCCTGTCAGGATTCAAACTCAGTTCCCTGGTAACTGCTATGCTCTGTGATGCAAAGGCTTCACTGAGCTCTATTACGTCCAGTTTTCCTGCTGCAATACCAGCACGTTCTATGGCTTTCCTGGTCGCGCCAATAGGACCAAGACCCATCAGTTCAGGAGGAACTCCACATAACCCATAACTCTGGATTGTTGCCAGGGGGGTAAGTCCTAAGTCTATTGTCTTTTCTTCAGACATCAGAAGAACAGCTGCAGCTCCATCGTTAATTCCTGAAGCATTACCTGCAGTTACTGTCCCGCCCTTTTTAAATGCTGGTTTTAGTTTTGCAAGTGTCTCTTTTGTTGTGCCGAACCTGGGGAATTCATCTTCATTAAAGAGAAGAGGCTCGCCTTTTGGCTGGGGGATTGGTATCGGAACGATCTCATCCTTGAACTTACCTGCCTTAATTGCAGCTTCCGCTTTATTCTGGCTGATTGCCGAGAATTCATCCTGCTCTTCCCTAGTAACATTGTATTTTTCTGCTACGTTCTCTGCTGTAATTCCCATGTGGTAATTTCCAAAAACATCCCACAGCCCATCATATATCATTAAATCCACAACTTCATCGTTGCCCATCTTTGCTCCCCAGCGGTTTTTTTTCAGGGCATACGGAGTCATGGACATGGATTCCATACCGCCGGCCAGGACAACATCAGCATCACCCAGCATGATGGATTGTGCCCCCAGAACAACCGATTTCAAGCCGGAGCCACACACTTTGTTCACGCAAAAGGAAGGTATCTCTTTTGGAATTCCCGCTCCAATTGCAGCCTGTCTTGCCACATTCTGGCCGTGACCTGCACAAAGGACATTTCCCATAATGACTTCTTCAACTTCATTATGTTCAATATTTGCCCTTTGCAGGGCATCTTTCAATACAACAGAACCAAGTTGTCCGGGACTGAAATCCTTCAGGCTTCCCCCGAATTTCCCGACTGCGGTTCTGGTCGCCGATACAATAACTACATTATTCATATTATTAACCCACCATCCACGCAAAGCACCGCTCCATTAACAAAGTTTGCCTCGTCTGAAGCAAGATATAAATATGCATATGCAACATCCTTTGCTTCACCAAGCCTGCGCAATGGAGTTTTTTCTTTCATCATTTCAAGGATTTTTTCAGGTACATTTGAGGTCATCGGAGTCGCAATAAATCCTGGTGCTACTGCATTGACCCTTATCCCTTTTTTTCCGAGTTCCTTTGCCAGGGTCTTTGTCATACCAATGAGGCCGGCTTTGGTTGCAGCATAATTGACCTGGCCGACATTGCCGTTGAGTCCCACGATCGAAGATGTATTGATAATTACCCCATTCCCCTGGTTCATCATGACTTCAACAACAGCCTGGGCGCAGTTAAAAACTCCTTTAAGATTGATGTTGATAACCTTATCCCATTGTTCCTCGGTCATTTTTGATAAAAAGGCATCCTGAACAATGCCTGCATTATTTATCAAAATGTCTATTCTACCATATTTTTCCAGAGTACTTTTAACCATCTGTTTCGATTGTTCCCTGTTGGATACATCCAATTTAACAAAAAATCCTTCTCCGTTTTTCTTGATCTGTGCTACTGTTTCCTCACCAGCCTTTCCATTCACATCAGCGACAACAACTTTGGCTCCTTCTTCTGCAAACAGGAGCGCAGTTTCTTTGCCAATACCGCTTCCTGCTCCTGTGATAATTACAACTTTGTTTTCAAGTCTCATTTGTATTCACCCTTGATTTGCGATTCTTTCTTTTTTGTTCACCCGTTTTCTCCGCCGGTTCAGGCTTATCTTCGTTATCTGATCCAGTCTTTCCTTCTGCTTTTCCATTGATAAAAGACCTGGGCTTCAACCACGCCGCGATCCTGGGACAGACTTCTTTCTGGGATTTGGAGCCCACAAATATTCCTATATGGCCGGTCGGAAAGACCAGAGTTTCTTTATCCGAACTTGATACAGCATCAGACAACGGTTTACTTGCATCGTTAGGAACCAGATGGTCGAATTCTGCCATTACATTAAGCAAAGGCATAGTAATATTTTTTAAATTGATTTTCTTACCATTTAGCATCAACTCATTTTTAATGAGAAGATTCTTCTGGTAGCAGTCTTTCATGAACTGCCTGAAGGTTTCTCCGGCCTGGTCAGGACTGTCGAATATCCATTTTTCCATCCGGAGGAAATTCCTGACAATCTCTTCATTTCGAATTGAGCAGGCTGTATCGTTCTGTTTGCATTCGATCCGATCAAAAAGACCTACATACTTATCGATCATAAGCCTGAATGGGTCTGTGAGCAGGAATCCCGCATTTAAGAAATCTCCGGGCACTATTCCATAGTAATTCACGATTTTGTCCACGTCTAAGCTTTTTGCCCAGAGATGAAGAAGTCCTTTATTAGTATCGAAGTCCACAGGAGCCACCAGAGTAACCAGGTTTTTTACTTTTTCAGGGTGCTGTGCGGCATACATCACAGAAAAAGTCCCACCCTGGCATACGCCCAAAAGTGTGACCTCATCCAGGCCGGAGAGCTCTCTTATCTTATCCACAGCATTATTTATATAACCGTTCACATAATCATCAAGTGTGAGGTACCTGTCCACACCTGAGGGATATCCCCAGTCAATGACATAAACATCAAAACTTTCTTCCAAAAGCTTCTTTATTACACTCTTATCTGGTTGGAGATCCAGAATGTAATACCGGTTCACGAGTGCATACACTATTAGTATTGGAACCGGATGTGGTTTTTCCACATTTGGGATATAATGGATAAGTTTCATCTTATCCTCATTAAATATTACTTCAGAAGGCGTTGTTCCAACCGAAAATTCGGGTGGTTTCAGAAATAATTCCATTCCATATTTGAATTTATCAAAATCTTCAATTAAATTAAGTCCGTTCATGTCATCTCCTTACAAAAAACCCTATTTTTTCTCTGTTAGTTCTTTGATCTGGTTGGTCAGTTCTTTTACTGTTTTCTTAAGAGAATACAACTCTTTATTGATCTCGTCGATTTCCGTCTTTGTAGGGAGATTCATGGGTTTCAGATAATTCTCTTCAAGCATTTCCCTGTTGTATTTTTGAAAATCCATTAAATAAGAATTCAATTTCCCAATGTCAGAAACAAAGTGACCTGATTTCGAGAATTCCTTGAAGGTCTCGCTATACGTTTCTATCCAGATGTTGTAAAAATCTTTGTATTTCTCAGGGCTGATTTCCCCTTTCATATCCTTTGCAGTCTTTTTCTGCACTTTGCGCATTGCTTCCATGAATACACTATGTAAATTGGAACCGGTATCCATCCCTGCTGCATAAAGGTTTACAAATGTAGAGAAACCCTTCGTCATTTTTTCGGATTTCTCACGTGCCGGACCCACAGCAGGCATCTCGATGAGTTTGCCCATGGTGGCTTCGTAGGTATTTAACCAAATGTCAAAAAATTCCTGAGTGGATTCAAAACCGGATTTTTCCATATTTAAACCGTTTGATTCGCTCATGTTATAGACTTTCCCGGATAAGCTGACGCTGAACGAACACCCGATTTCACCCACATATTGGATATGCTTGTGAATGTATCTGCGTATATCTTGGCAGCATTCTTCACAGGCTCCATTATCTCCTTAAATGGGCTGAATGTGGGTGTGTTCTCAAAGAAGTTATCAAATGCCTTTCCATACATTTTTGCCCAGAGATTATAAAGTTCTTTATATGCCTCCGGGTCAGAGTTTGGTTTGGACATTTCTCCGGCCTTTTCTGACAGTTTTCCAAGGATTACTATCCAGGACTTAAAGAGGTTCTGATTGACGTTTGCGCTCCGCTCAAAGTGCTCTAATATTTCCTTTGAAGGCCTCATGGACTGGGCATCAAACAACCTGCCATAGATATCCTGATATGTATTCATCCATAAGGTATGAAATTCCTTATATGCTTCAGGGCTCACATTTCCCCGGGAAATCTCTGCTGATTTCATAGATAGCTTCAGCAAGGAGTCAGCATACGGCACATATAGCTTCACGTATGAATCTTTCCATATTTTTGATATCTGCTCAAATGCCTCTGAATATATATCAGGTGTGCCTGTAATGTTCTCAAAAATCTCTTTCATATTTTGCCTGAATGGCAGTGTAAGAAGCTCGTTAAGCATTTTTCCATACGACTTAATCCACATCTCGTAGACTTTTTTATATTTTGCAGGATCTGCTTCACCCTGGAGTACTTCGCGGGTCGCCCTGGAATTCTCGTCTAATTCGGCAATCCATGAACTGTAGATTTTATTCGATTCCTCTGCGCTAACCAGGAGTTTCTCAAAGGTTTCCTTATTTGATTCCAGGGTCGGGATTTGATAAAATTTACCGAAACTGTTCTGGGAGGTTTTCACCCATTCACCATAAAATTCCTTATATGTTTCCGGTGCAGCAGCCTTTGATAGTTCAAACGCCTTCCCGAAAAGCGTTTCTGTAGATTCGAACCAGGGCTTGTATAGCTTTAAGTAGGAATCCTCCCACATTTTTGAAACGGCTGTGTAGCTGTCTTCGGAAGTTTTGAAACTATTCTTTTTCTCTTCGTGTATATCTTTTCTATCTTCAGTTTTTTTAACCATATTATTCATCTCTTTTAATTTATTTTATTCTCAATCTTTTTGAAATTGCTGTCAATACGTCAAATATATCCATGAGTCACCAACCTACCCCTGTGCTCCGCTTAGCATTTCTTCCAACATTTCGTCGGTACTTAGCAGGTATCTCGCTCTTTCCATGTTTATTTCCTCAACCCTCTTCCATGAAGACCAGTTATGGATGAGTACTTTTTTGGGAAGAAATTTCATGAAAACAGGAACATATCCCATTATCTTCTCTATATCTCCAAGTGTATCTTCGTATGACATATCAAGATCGACATTGGGATAGACAATACCTGCATTTCCCACATCAACTATGATGTCAGCAAATGGCCCTTCATGATCAATTTGCTGGACGATACCCTGCGGTACATTTATTTCTTTAAATTCCATTCATTTCACCTTTTGATTAGTCCCCTGAATTAATTCAGAGGTCTTTCCTGAACCCAGTAGAAAAGTTCTGTTGAATTTTGGGTTCCAATGCTTACAACCCCACAACCTTAAATATCGGGATATATACTAATGGTCACTCTGATAGATATAGTTATACATTAATATATAATTTTTTAAAAATATTAATCATTGAGATTAATCATTAAATTTAGTAGCAACGATTCTCGTTTTCCTATTAAATTCCTCTTCCTTAAGATTCTAATGAATTCGCAAAAAAAATAGAAGCGGAAGGCGGGAAATTCCCGCTTAACCCATTCCTTCCATTCCGCCCATTCCACCACCCATGCCTCCGGGTGGCATGCCTCCTGCAGGTGCGGCTTTGCTTGAAAGCACATCATCGATGCGCAGTATCATCGTAGCTGCTTCCGTAGCAGAACTGATAGCCTGTGTCTTTATTCTGAGGGGCTCAACCACGCCTTCTTCCCACATGTCCACAACTTTTCCTGTGAACACATTGAGACCTGCTTTATTGTTGCCCTTCTCATGCTGGCTTCGCATCTCCACAAGGATATCAATAGGATCAAGACCTGCATTTTCAGCCAGAGTCCTGGGGATGACTTCAAGCGCCTCGGCAAATTTTGCGACTGCCAGCTGTTCCCTGCCTATTAATGTGGATGAGTATTCTCGCAGGCGCAGCGCCAGTTCAACCTCCGGCGAACCGCCTCCTGCTACAAGAGTCTCATCCTCGATCGCAACTCCAACAACACGCAATGCGTCATGAAGCGCACGCTCGGCTTCATCCACCACGTGCTCGGTCCCTCCGCGAAGAATAATGGAGACTGACTTGGGGTTATGGCACCCGGTAACATATGTCATTGCCTCCTCACCGATCTTTTTCTCTTCTACAAGATCCGCTTTTCCAAGATCGGATTCGCTGATTTCCTTTAGACCTGTCAGTATCTTTGCACCGGTTGCGCGTGCAAGTTTTTCCATGTCGCTTTTCTTTACGCGCCTTGCTGCGTATACGCCTGCTTTTGCAAGATAATGCTGTGCAATGTCATCGATTCCCTTCTCAACAAAGACCACATTTGCACCGCTATCGATCACTTTGCTGACCATGTCATGCAACATCTGTTCTTCCTGGTCAAGGAATAACTGGAGCTGGTCAGGTGATTTTATTGAAATCTCGGCTTTCACTTCTGTCTTTTTGACCTACATGAAAGTATTATTCTACTTAACTTTATCTTCCTATCAATTCCTCAGCAGTTGTGGTGATAGCAACAACTCGTTTCTTGCCAACGGAGGGCGGTACCTGGGAAGTTCCTGTTCCATATTCAAACCGTCGGGAGCGGGGGGTTGGCCGAAGGCCAAGGGCCAGCGGACCGACTGAAGGGTGGGTGTCGCGTTTGATGCCCTCGCGGCCGAAAGGCGTGAGCCAACGCAGCGAAGCGAGCAGGCCAAGACTTTAGTCCGAGGTCGAATCTTCACTCAAACCATCATAAGTAGATATTCCTAGCCTGTTCTTTTAAGCCGAGGGTTCTACAAATTCGGAAAATATCAATTTATTTTCCCAATTTCTTCGAAAAATGAAGAAATAGAAAAACAACTATTGCGAGTTCTACGATATGAGCCGCTACGTGCATCTTCGCACTGGCTGCCTCATTTGTTACGGAATAAGTCCGATAGAAAGGTTATAATAGAATTAGTATATGTGGTTTTAAAAAATCAATGAAAGAAAAAGAAAATATAAAAAAGAAAAGTGCAAATGCGAATTTACTGGGGCTTTTAAAGCCGTATACTCTTTGGATTGTTCTCCTTGTTGCGCTGACAGTATTAGGTAACGGTTTAAATTTATTGGTGCCGAAAATTATCGCGAGTGCTATTGATACCTATACTCAGGGCAATTTTGTGTTGCGAAACGTAATACTTGAGTTTTTTGCCGTAGCGGTAGTGATTTTTATATTAACATATTTGCAAAATGTCGTGCAGACCTACTCTTCAGAGCGTGTGGCCCGGGATCTTCGTAAAAAAATATCCGCTAAAATTTCCACTCAGGACTATATGTATATTGAGCGGGTTACTCCTGGAAAACTTTTGACAAATTTGACATCGGACGTGGATGCCGTAAAAAATTTTGTTTCTCTGGCCATTGCCGCGATAATTTCTTCCGCTTTTCTAATTATTGGCGCAAGCATACTATTGATCATTATAAATTGGAGGCTGGCTCTGGCGGTTTTGGCTATCATGCCGATGGTTGTAGCTATTTTTTATATCGTATTTTCGAGAGTGCAAAAATTATTCAAAAAATCCCAGGAAACGATCGATTGGCTGAACAAGGTGATCAACGAAAGTATTTTAGGTTCCGCTTTGATCCGGATCTTGAACTCCCAGCAATATGAATACGTAAAATTTTTTGAGGCAAATACCCAGGCAAAAGAGATCGGTTTTTCCATTTTACGCCTTTTTGCCACTCTTATTCCGGTTATTGGTTTTGCGATAAATATAGCGATTTTGGTCATATTAGTGCTTGGCGGGCGCTTTGTGATTGACGGCACGTTGACTCTGGGAGAGTTCACTGCTTTCAATAACTATCTTTTAATTCTTATTTTTCCCGTTATCATCCTTGGCTTTATGAGTACGATCATTGCCCAGGCTACAGCTTCATATCAGCGTATTTTGGATGTGATTGAGGCCGAAGAAAAGGAATCAAAGGGCCGCTTGAAAGCGGATTTGCGCGGCCATATCGAAGTAAAAAATGTATGCTTAAGTTTCGGCGAAAAAGCTATTCTTAAAAATGTTTCTTTCAGTGTAAAGGCGGGAACAAGAACCGCTATTATCGGACCGACTGCGGCGGGCAAGACACAGCTTTTATATTTACTTAGCGGATTGCTTCTGCCCACATCCGGCACTATAGAATATGACGGTAAGAACATCGATATTTATGACAAAGAAACATTTCACCGGCAAATCGGCATAGTATTTCAAGACAGTATTGTTTTTAATTTGACTTTGCGGGAAAATATCGCTTTTAGCAATACGGTGGAAGATAAGGATCTTGAAAAAGCGATCGTAACAGCGGAATTGCAGGATCTTATCGGTTCGCTTCCAAAAAAACTGGATACTATAGTTTCCGAACGAGGCACCAGCCTTTCCGGGGGCCAAAAGCAGCGGATCATGCTTGCTCGAGCTTTGGCGTTAAATCCCAAAGTACTCTTGCTTGATGATTTTACCGCGCGTCTTGATACGGCTACTGAGCGGAAAATTCTTGAAAATGTCCAAAAAAATTATCCCGGGATCACTCTTATCTCGGTAACGCAAAATATCGCCCCGGTAGAGGATTACGATCCGATCATTCTTTTAATGGAAGGGGAAGTACTGGCCGCGGGAACTCATCAAGAGCTTTTGCGATCATGCCCTGAATATGTTCAAATTTATAATTCACAGAAAAGCACCAACGAATATGAATTACCAGCTAAATAAACCGGAAAACCAAAAGAAAAAAGTAACCTTTTCTTCCGCACTCAAAAGGCTTTGGCCGTTTTTGAAAGATGAGAAGCGCAATCTTGCCGTGGCTTTTGTTGCGATCCTGGCAACTTCAGTGCTGACTCTTCTTTCTCCTGTCATCATCAGCTATACCATCGATACTTATATACAGCATAAAGATTTTCAAGGCGTTCTAATATTTGCGGCGATCCTTCTTGTTGTTAATATTGCCCAGCTTGTTTCAAGTTATACCCAGA
>Ga0172443_1115_pt1 | contig 12290 bp, 10 predicted proteins | sample MayberryNE_Catta_6_FD_114741 | JGI IMG/M metagenome (GOLD analysis project Ga0172443, IMG submission 114741) | reverse complement strand
TACAAATGTTACGATGCCTGTAGATACGTTTTTAACTATACAGAATCTTATTGAGTAATATAATTCTAATTTATCAAGCCTTAAAATTACGATCAGGTGTTTAATTCTATACAAGTCATATTATATTGTATCACAACAAAATTACCAACAAAAATTAAAACCTCTCCAAAAACAACAACACAATGCGCGTTCTAATAATTGACGGGTATGTGGATGAACCTGCATGCCTTGGCGTTCCCCCGTATATGGCTCCTTATCCTCGTTATATAGCAGGCGCTCTCATCGAAAAAGGAGTTCAAAAAGAGGATATCATCTATCGCACCATAGACCGGATAAGAACGCGCAGGGAGTCACTAAAATTTGATCTTTATATTATCATAGCAGGAATGACAGTTCCGGGGAAATATTTGAGAGCATCACCCATCACCCTTAAAGAGATCAACGAATTATCGCACCTTGAGGGTACAAAGATTATCGGAGGACCTATCAGGTTAGGATTTGGCGAAGAAGGCGGCTCATCTGCAAAAGATTTTTCTGTTCCGGGAATTACGCTTGCAAAGAAAGACATCGAAGCGTTCGTTTACGATCTTATGGATCACAAAGACCCCGCATCTGTCCAGCACAGGATGCGGACAACCAGCGAGATAGGCAGATGGGCAGGATCGGGCGCTTTCATTATCACCCAGCATCCTGATTATCCATTTGTTTTATGCGAGCTTGAGACTTATCGGGGATGTCCGCGCCATTCACATTGTTCTTTCTGCACAGAACCATTCTACGGAAAACCGGATTTTCGTGAAGTTAACGATATTGTAAGAGAAGTATCAGCTCTCTATGAGAATGGGGCGCGATATTTCAGGTTAGGAAGACAGCCCGACTTATTCATGTACAGGTCAAAAAAAGGTGTCCCTGACCCGGGAGCTCTGGAAGAACTCTATAGTGGGATACGCAAAGTTGCGCCTGATCTTAAGGTGCTGCATATGGATAACGCCAATCCCGTAACGATATCGAAGTATCCGGATGAATCGCGAAAGATCGCAGAAATAATCGTTAAATATCATACATCGGGTGATGTCGCAGCTCTCGGAATGGAAAGCGCAGACCCTGATGTTATCAGTGCTAATGACCTTAAAGCAACGCCTGATGAAGTATTTGAAGCTATAAAACTCTTAAACGAAGTCGGAGGGACACGCGGGGCAAGCGGTCTTCCTGAACTTTTGCCTGGAATAAATTTTGTCCATGGACTGAAAGGTGAAACAAAAAAAACATTTGAACTGAATTTTCAATTCCTGAAAAAAGTGCTCGATAGCGGTCTTATGGTCAGGAGGGTGAATATCAGGCAGGTCATGACATTTGCGGGAACCCCGATGCAGGGGCATGATGAAGCTGTATGGAAGAATAAGGAGCTATTTCTTCGCTATAAAGAAAAGATCAGGAACGAGATTGACCTTCCCATGCTTCGCCGTGTCATCCCTGCCGGAATCATACTTAAAGATGTCAGAACGGAAATTTACGATAAAATTACATTCGCAAGACAGCTTGGCACATATCCCCTGCTTGTGGGAATTCCACTTAAACTTGATCCGGGTTGCTCCTTTGATATATTCATAACAGACCACGGGCACAGATCGATAACAGGGATTCCTGTGCCTGTCGATATTAACCGTCTTCCAATTAAATTACTGAATATGCTTCCGGGAATGGATAATAAACAGGTTGCACAGGTGATGCGGGGAAGACCTTTCAAAGACAAAGAGGATATTATGAAACGGACATCGATCCGGGGAGAGATACTCAATCTGATTCTTTTATAATGATTCTTTTATAATTACTTTTCATCAATAGATTTATTATTATGATGGACAATAGTATTAATTGGATTGATAGGATGAATATTCAAATAACAAAAGAAAAAATTGCAATATGGGTGCTTGCCCTGATTGCTGTAGCACTTTTAAGTGTGCCAAAATAGTACCAATATTAGTTTTGGTTAATTCTTTTTCTTTAACAGTGCATCTTTTGCAAGTGTCTTATAATATTCCCTTGTGATCCCCTTTGATATCCCGGCAGCATCATCCAAAAGTTTTTCATCATTGAATTTAGTTCCGATTTCAATACCTGTTTCCAATATCTTTAACAAAACTGCAGACTTCTCAAAATCATCCATGATATTATCAGTCATTTCTCTTGCTTTTCTAAAAAAACCGTAACTTCGATTATCATTAAGTTTAGCCAGGACCGCACTGGTATCACAATATGCCAGGATTTGATATATAGTTTTGATCCCTTCACTTTTTTCGAGTATCTCAATAGATCTATCGAGCAGATCCAATGATTTTATTTGATCAATATCTGCCATTACCTTTGAAAGATTCCGATAAGCCATTGCACGATATGTGTTCATCGGTATTTTTTCCGCAAGGTCAAGGGAATCACAATAGATCATCTCATCTTTTTTATTAATACCATATTTCCCAAACGCAAATACGATTTCAGAAAGCGCAACAGAAAGGTCAAGATCGTTATCGGTTTTTTCTGTGATTTTAACGGTTTCATCGAATGTTTTTTTATCTTTCCGGTTCATTTTTGAAATGGCACGGATTATCTCAACATAAGCTTTGGATGGGTCATCAGTAACCATTCCTGCAATATTCATTGCTTCTTCAATATACTCAGGATCGTTTGAACGTATTGCTTTCTGGGATAGGATTCCAACTATAGTCCTGTATTTTCGCGAACGTTCGACCGGATCAGGAATACATGCAGCTGATTCAATAATTTTTTTTATTTTGTTGATATTTTCATCATGCATATTCCCGGATTTACAGGCGCTTTTGCTATATATTTTTGCTTATCAGAAACTGATAGAATACTTCTTGCGGCAAAAGCTCTAGAAATACGCTATAGAAATAAGCACAGGACCAAACAAAAAGCAAAGATATTTGTCATAATAAATTAATCAATTTACCTGATGGAAAAAACGAATCCCTATTTCACAGCTTCTGCGGCATCATTAACATACTTTGTCACATTTATTATTCTAAAATATCTTTTACACGATAAAGTCCTGGACTGGCAAGGTGCGCTAATAGGTGCTTTAATTTTCTGGGTCGTAATTTTTCTTGTTCATCAAATTCTTAACAAGCGCTCTGATAATTTGGATTAATATTATTATTTTTGATACTTAAATATTTATTCCGATACATCCAATTAACCGATAGCATGCGTATAGGGATCATTCTTCACGGGCCTGAGATAGTTGATGTAGGTTCTGCGGAGAAGATAATCGACATATTCAAAAAAGAGCATGAAGTAACCGCAAGACTTGGAGGGACTATGGGAAGAACAGCAGTTCTGGATGCCGGTCTTGAAAACGTTATTGACATTTCCGAGGGGCTCACGCCCAGTGAAACTATAATTGCGATGAAAAATGATATTGATCTCGCAATACTCCTTAACCATGGAAAAACCCTGGATACCGGTCGTTATTTCGGCAGGATCGTAGCGTCTAAACTTGATAACTTACTGCCATTTGTGCATATCGAGAGTCCGGATAATCATGGCAGGATAATTTACTACTATCCGCCTGCAAAACGATGCGCTGAATTTGTCAGGGACTTCCTCGCAAAATATGATGGAATTTATGACCTGCCTGTGGAGTTGGGAATTCCTGAACCATCGCATATCCGGATCGATGGGGAGTCTGTCATCCGCAGCATAGGAGGCGCATTCATTGGTGAGAACATTCGCCTCGATGGTATTGTGATCGGTGAGACTACAAATCCTGATATTGAAATTGTATGCAGGGATGGAAAGATCATAAGGCACAAAGGTATAAAAGTAAAACCGCATGGTCTTGAAAAACTTGAAAATCGCATTATCGACCTTTTCACAGCAAAGGTAAAAACTGGCGGGATCAGGAGAACAAGATCAAAACCAAGGATAAGAGATATTAATTCAAAAAAATCGAACAATAAAATAGCAATAATTGACCATGCTGCTGAATCAACCTTTGAACTCGTACAGGATGCAGGGCTTGTCATAACAGTAGGGGATGACACTACGACCATTGCTGCAGATATATTGGCGCGTCTTGGTATCCCTGTTATCGGTATTATTGATGGGGATATGGACAATGTGCTTGAGAATACAGTGGTTCCGGAGGGGTCAATGATCATTCGCGTCAGGCCGGGATTTGATGATGTTGTGGGAAGGGAGGTTTCCGAGGAAATAATGGAGGGAAAACAGCAATTCAGGCATGATAAGGATGAATTGACCGCAAAGATACTGGCACTTGCTGAAAAATATGTGGTTGAAGTGACTTATTATTAACTTCGTGTCCCGAATAATCCCGTTTTTGTCCGAAAGATACGATATATTAAATACAAACCACTGACATTTAGTAAAAACCCCAAGGGCGCGTGGCCTAGTCTGGATAGGGCGGCAGCCTCCTAAATAATATTGGAGCTAGCTGTAGGTCGGGGGTTCGAATCCCCCCGCGCCCGTATTATACAGTATTATATTATATCCCGCATTCTGAACTCTTAACACCGTCAAGGACGCAAAGAGCAAAAGCGCAGCAGCAAATTCTTTGTTTCCTGGTATGAGAAAAATTAACAACGAACTTGTACGAACTGAAAAGAACTCACGCTACCGGAGTTCGTAACAGTTCGTATTAGTTCGCTGTTTTTTTCATGTTCATTTATGAACCACAGTTGATGGCCGACTTTGCGACGGGAATACACCTGAAGATATTGGAAATATTATGACCTGCCTATAAAAGAGATCAGGTTCTTGTTTATTTCTTCAATAGCAAGAGACAGTGTCTGTTTATTATCATAACCCATAACAATATCTTTAAGTTGTTCCTGTTCTAGTTCTTTCAATTCTTCTGCAAATTTAGAAATATTGGGTACAGCGCGGGTTATATTATCCACAATAGTTACCGTTGCACATTGCGCAGTTCTTGAAAGCGGGTTAAGGTCAATATCAATAATGATTTTTCCCATATCTACAAGAGATTTGCACCTGTCGCCATCCTCAAGAGGTACAAGAACGACATCAGCTACGAAGATGCCATCACTGTCTACTTTTGCACGGTCATGTTCAAGTCCCGGGATCAGGGCATCGCTCTTTGTAACCAGTTTTTTTGCTCCGAGGGATCGAAGATGCCCCATGATTTTATTTACCCTTTCTTCTGTCCTGTGAAATAAATTAACTTCAAGAGGCGCATTTACAATTTCGCTTAACCTTATGAGGTCAGATGGGACAAGGGCTGCGGCATTTCCATTCACCGATATTACAGGTTTTCGCGCAAGAAGTAACTCTGCTGCTGCCACTTTTTCAGCACGCAAAGCGCTTTCTGTGGTTTTCTCACCTATCAAATAATCAAATGCCTCCCCCCGCCCCTGTGCTATCAAACCCTGGGTACTTGTAATACCTTTCCTGACCCCTTCAACTATTAACTCACGCGTCACTAGAGACTCATATCGAGGATGGCTTTTCGGTATCATATTATATCAGGTGTGCCCCAGCATTACTTATCCTGCTTTCATGGACTTCCCCGAACTCCTGAAGTGCGCCATTATCGTTTATTGCAAAAACAGTATCTCCAAGCATTGCCTGGCTTGCAAGACCACCTGCGGCTTTTACAGCTTCGATAGCATCTTTTACCCTGGGGCTCATGAGTTCAATATCTTTTGCGAATGCTGCGGATTGTATCATGAAATTTTCAATCGTGGGTTTTTTAAAGAGTTCTTTGAGCCTTGATTTTCCGGCCCTGTTTATGGTCTTCTGTTTCAGTTCATCTGATAAGATTGATCTTGTTGATATTTCATTGAACTCTATCCAGGATATTTTTGTATTCCTGGATGGGATCTTATCAATAATCCCACGAAAAGGCGCGCCTGCTTTTTTCCGGATAACCATGCCGCCAAAGGTCATTCCTGTGACATCTCCAAGCCCTGTCATGTTCGTCACTTCGGCACAATGAGCGGCTCCTGCTACTTCTTTAAAGGTCAAATCCAGGGAGAGCGCTTCATTTAGCGAAAGTGCGGCGCTCAATGCCCCGGCTCCGCTTGCACCAAACCCTGCGCCGATGGGTATGTTGAGTGTTGTATCTACGAACACAGGTTCAGGGGTCAGGAGCCCTATTGCCGATAATGTCGTGGGGGCTCTAGTAACAGTCCCATTGATCCTGATTATTGTTTCCTTTGATGGGCGCACTTCTGTCACAGCGCCGTCCTCAAGACATATTCCGCAGCCCATTGAACCTGAAAGTGATGGGTCTTTTTTAATGTCGATTATGAAAATACCTGATATATGGGCAGGGGCGAAAGCTTTACCGATTTTGTTTTGCATTTTATTCAAATAACCTTGAGATTAACCACTGAGGCTCGAATTTGACAAGATCTTTATAGGTTTGCCCGACTCCAAGGAAAAGTATTGGCTTCCCGGTAGTGTATGATATTGATATCGCTGCGCCGCCTTTTGAATCTGCATCCGCTTTTGTCAGTATGCTGCCGCTAAATGGCACAGCGCTGTTGAATAGCTTTGCCCGTTCAACAGCATCGTTACCTGCTATAGCCTCATCCACGAAAATAATAAGATCAGGATTGTTGACCCTGCATATCTTTTTTAACTGGTCCATAAGATTGATATTGATATGCATTCTTCCGGCTGTATCTGCAAGCACTATGTCTTTATGCTTTGCTTTTGCGAACTGTATAGCATCATATATTATTGCTGCGGGGTCAGAGCCTTCCTGGTGCTTGATGATCTTTATCCCGAGAGCTTCTGCATGCTTATCTATCTGCTCAATTGCACCGGCGCGGAATGTATCGCCCGCAGCGATAACCACAGAATAATTCTGCGATTTAAAGCGTTCTGCCATTTTTGCAACAGTTGTGGTCTTGCCTGTTCCATTTACACCAACAAAAACAATGCTTACCGGTTTATTGGCTTTCTTGATGAACTCATCAAAATCAAAATAATCTACTGAAATGACTTTAAGGATGGCTTTTTTAAGTGCGTCTTCGACGATCTTACCTGTATCAGAGCCGATTTTTCTCCTTGTTCCAACAAGCTCTAATTTTATTGATTCAACTATTTTTTCAGCAACAGGAAGCGCCACATCACTCTCAAGAAGCGCCATCTCAAGCTCCCAGAGAATGTCTTTTACGCTGCTTTCTTCTATTATGAATTCCTGTTCAAAAACCGCTGCTTTGATCTTATCGAATATGCCGAATTTTTCAGGAGCTTTCGGCGGGATTGCAGGTTCTGGAGTTTTCCTGATCTCTCCGACCTTCCCGATCTCCGAACCTGGGACCTGGGTACTAAGGTCGGTTTTATCAGCTTTAATCCCGGCCTTAACGGTTTCAACTTTTGCAGTTTCAACTTTTGCAGGTTCTGTTTTTATAGCTTCTTTTTCTTTTGTTTCTAAAACTGTGCCAAGTGCTTTCTTAAAACCGCCAAGTTTCTCTTTGAGTTTTTCAAACATGTGAAATTATTCGGCGCGCATGGGCTGCTGCTGCTGGGATTGCTGGTGCTTTTGAACTATTTTCTCGATATTTTGAAGTTCCTGGCCAATCTTTGCTATTGTAGTGTTCAGCTGCTCATAATATTTTGTAAGTTCATCTTTCCTTTTTTCAAGGAATGATCTGGCATCGTCTATTTTTTTCTCAATGCTCACTCCCGCCCCAATTCCAACAACAATAGTATCCGTATTTACCAGGTTCGCCTTGACGAAAGAACCAAAACCGATGGGCACAAGTGTTTCTATCCCCGATGGTTCGTCTTTTAAAGCTGTAATTGTGGTCAATGCGGTCTCTACATCCTTGATGGTCAATTTGACCATATTTATCTGCTGTGCAATGGATTCCGCCTGGTACTGGTAGACCTGGTGCTTTTCTGATAATTCTGCTAGTTGCTGCTGGTTCAATACACCACTCATTCTTTAGCCTCGTCTACTGAATTTATCTTAATTAAACTGCGTCTTAACCTGTGCTCGCTTCCAAGAAGGGAAAATGTCTTTTCTAATGCCAGACTCTTGTTTAATGTTGTTATCTTTTTTGTAAATTGTTCCCATTTTTGTCCTGCTTTGAAATTTCCTTTGACTATAAAATTCATAATATCACCTGAACTGGGGTTTGAGTACTACTCAAACAGATATATATCTACTGTTATACTGAAATAGAATGTATCGATTCACGAAATTAAAGAGTTTCCGGGTCGGAAATATTTTAAAACGATAGTTCTACCGCAAGCACTATACTTGCTCCCAGTATGGCAATAGGAGTAACGAATAATCCGATCTTAAGAAGATCAGTCATTGTAGTATTCCATCCATACCTGCGCGCGCTTTCAAGCCAGAGTATCCCGGCAAGCGCCCCGAATGTGGTAAAATTGGCGCCAAGATTTGAACCGATAACAAGCGAGTAACCCATTGCTGTATTCATTGACGGGGATAGATTTGCCTGCTGGATTATTGAAAGCATCATGGCTGTCATGGGAATATTATTTACAAGATTGCACATTAAAGCAGACAAAAGCGACATGGAATAAATTGCGATGAAAATATTATCGCTCAATCCTGTAAAAACCATTTCGCCTATTTTGCTATTTACTCCGCTTGCATCCAGGCTTTTTACTACGATGAAAAGCCCGATAACAAAGACCACAACATTCCATGATATCCTGTTTAGCCGATGTGCAATTCTTCTCTCGGAAATCAACAGGATCAAAGCCCCGCTTAATGTCACAAAGGATATTGGCACTTTATAATAATTCGCTATACCTCCAAAAATGATGACGCCAAGCAATACTGCAAGTCCAAGGGTTACAATAGGTTTATTTTTTATTACAACTTCGAAATCATCTTTGGAATCAAAACTAAGCGGTATCTGTTTCCTGAAGATATGTTTCAATAAATGATAATTTACTGAGGCTGCTGCGATCGTAGGAAGGAACATATATCTGGTAAATCCGAAATAATCAAGCCCGAAACTATCCCCTATCAGGATATTTGTAAGATTTCCGATATAAAGCGGTATTGAAAATGTATTTGCTGCAAAAAAAGATGCATACATATACGGTTTGGGATTTATCCCGGCATTTTTACAGAAGATCAGGATAATGGGAGTTGTAGTCAGGATGACAACATCATTCCCGGCAAAAAGAGCTATTGATGAGACCACAAGATAGGTATATAAAAATAACCTGTGTCCGCTGTTCCCTGATGCATGTATCGCACTCCTTGCGCAGTACGCAAAGAACCCGTAATCATCAAGAATACTTGAGATTATCATTAAGGTTATAAGAATTATGACTACATTCCATGTTGTAACAAGAGGTACTGGCATTTCCTGTGTCGAAATACCAAGAGCTTCAAGTACCTGATGAGGTTTAAGAAGGAATATTATAGCAAGGATCGCGCCAATTAAAGCCGCATGGGCTTCATTGATCTTTTTTGGCTTAAGGACTATCAGTGCATACGTAAATAAAAAAACACCAACAGCCAGAAGCTGATTCAATTATGCCTAAACGCGTTCTTCATTGAATTCTTTGCATCCAAGATTTGTTTCATACACATTTTTTTTCATCCTGGTGCAGGAACCATCGTATTGCTCCCTGTTGCTTCCTTTTACTTTTGTTGAGAAGTATCTGCAATCAACACAATACTTCAAGATTCATCCTCCTCTTTATTATTAAAAATTGTCATAAATATTTTAGCATCTTTTAGTAAATATTATTAAAAATAAGTTATACAAAATCCAGCTGGGTTATTTTTGAAGAAAATTATTTCTCGAACCAAATACTTCACTGGATACTATTATGAAAAAACCCATTAATAAATCTTACTCTTTGAATTAATAATATCATGATGACAATTTTATTAAATATTATGATATTTTTGTAAAAACCATTATTCTGTAAAAGGCATTAATGTTAATTTCAGTAAAAGGCATTATGTTTATGAAGGTTAATAGGGCTTCAGAACTTGAGCACAGAGAATTAACAGCAAATATGATTGATCATTCCGGAATTATATTAAAGAATTTTTATAAGATTGAAGGATACCGCATCTTTTTTCCCCGCGCAAATCCCACATTCAATAATCCGGGATTTGAGAATGCCCAGCTGCGGGTATTGATCGTCCGTCTCTCTCCTCTTCAAAATATCAGGGAATCCATAACGCATCATTTTCTTTTCCAGGAAATACGAAGAGCGCTACCTCTGGCATATATTGATTATGCATTTTTTCCCGATCCAAAGAATATCCGGTTTTTCAATGATAACAAAATACCATTTTTCCTGGGCATCCAATCTCTCCATCCAATAAATGATTTTGACCTTGTTCTGATATCCAACTCTTTCACCCTGGAATTATTCAATTTGCCATATCTCTTTTCAAATACCGGGATTCCGGCCCTGAAATCAGAAAGACAAACGCTTCGCCCCATCGTAATTATGGGCGGCTCAAATGCACTTATGGCTCAATGTGCTATATCGCCGGAAGGTGATTCTTATATTGATGCGCTATTTTTCGGGGAAGGTGAAGGAGCTGTCGGGAAAATCGCTTCTATCGTGAATGACGGTAAAGAAAAACCAAAGACGCTGGTCCTGCATCTCCTTGAAACCGAAGTAAAAGGATTATTTGATATCAGGATTCCGATCCCGGATAGCATTAGTATTGCTCCCCCTAAAATTCCGCAGGCTTTGTATATTATCACTGAATACCCGATATTGAATACCGATATTGAGAATACGGTAAAACTCCAGATAACTCAGGGGTGCCCATGCTTCTGTTCATTCTGTTTTGAAGGGCATACAAGAAAACCATTCAGGGAATATGAACCCGGGGACATCCTTTCAAAAGCGCTTGAAGTAAAAATAAAACATGCTCCGACCGAGTTTGATACCTTGAGTTTTAATTTCAATCTTCATACAGGAATCTCAAAAATAATCGCTGACCTTAATGAAATTGCAAAATTTGTGAATTTCAAGAGCCAGCGGGCAGACATCATCGCAATGCACCCTGAGCTTCTTGATCTTGAGATACTTTCCGGGAAAAGGACTTTCACGCTGGGGGTGGAAGGGATAAACGACAGGATGAGACGGTTTTTGCATAAGACTTTATCTGAAAAGGAACTTCTCATATCGCTTGAACATATCTATTCAAGAAAACCAAGGCAAATAAAATTATTTTTCATAATTACAGGTCTTGAAAATGAAAATGACTGCCGGGAATTCAAAGCTTTCATAATGAAGCTTAAAAATTTAAAAACAAAATTATCACCAGGATGCAGGACAATTATGAGCTTCGGGCTTCTTTCAAACCTTCCCTTTACACCCCTGCAATTCAGCCGGACCATAAAAGACCCTGAAAGCATAAAAAAAGTAAAAGGGGATATTAAGAGGGATTGTGAGACCAATAATTTTGAGTTCAGGATGGCACAGGATATAGAGGAATTCCTGATATCGCAGCATATTGTTCTTGCAGGTTTTGAATGTTTCGGGGTCATTTCCGGATTTGCCAAAAAAGGCGGATACTTTGACGGTGAACATATGATCGGTGACAAAGCTGTGCTTATTTCTGACTTAAGGTCAGCATCAGGAAATAGAATATCCGAAGCTAAAGACATGAATTATGTTTTTCCTTTTGAAAGCCTGAAAGGCACTCCTGCCAAGTCATTTCTTTATAAAATGTATACAGAATCCATGAATTTTACAGACAATGGATATTGCCTTGAAGGAAAAGGTGGCTGCATCGGGTGTGGGGGATGTGAAGAACAAAAACTTTTATCGGTTCCGGTGGTTTTACAGAAAGATCTCGAAAGACTCAAAAATACTGTAGAGAAAAAGAAAAGGCCAAAGATCGTGCAGGCAGCAGTTACCTTAAAAGAATCCGGGCGATACCTGACCCCGGAAGCAAAATGCGCATTTATCGGGAAATCTATTCTTGAACAAATACCTGCTCTTGTAAAGGACTATCTTTTATGCAGGCAGGTGCAGAATATGCAAGCTTCCAAAGGATATGGTTTCCTTTTCGGCCGATTCCTGTATGATTTTGAATTTTCGGGAAGTCAGGAAATATTCATTGAGCATCTCAAGAAAAAGGGTATCGAATCATCGCTATTGGGTATCTCATTTTTCGATGGGAAAGAAATAGGGAATAATTTCAAGATAGTATCACTATGGAACGATCCTTCAAAGTACAGTTTCCAGAATCGTTTGCAGGAATACCTGCTTTTAAATGGACTTGGTTTTGATATTAAGAAACATGAAGGGAT
>Ga0172443_1114_pt1 | contig 12463 bp, 11 predicted proteins | sample MayberryNE_Catta_6_FD_114741 | JGI IMG/M metagenome (GOLD analysis project Ga0172443, IMG submission 114741) | reverse complement strand
CCGAACACCGTCTACAGGTTGAGTTTTGCAGCTTATTCAACGACAGGACATGATATAACTTTGAAACTGCTCAAGAGCGTTTCACCATTTACCAGCTATGGTTTAGTGCGAACGTTCAATCTCGGCACAGGCTGGCAGGATTTCACAACTGAATTTACAACGAAAGGTTTCTCCGGTCCGGTGAACGATGGCCGCCTGCAGTTCTGGCTTGTTCCGTTTGCAAAAGCAGGAGATACCTATTACATAGATGATGTAAGGTTGGAAAAGGTCAGTGATCCTGCGGGGTTGCCAGGCATTACAACCCATCCGTCAGGCCAGACCGTAATGGAAGGACAGGCTGCGACATTTAGTGCTGCGGCTACAGGCACATCATTGAGCTATCAGTGGCAAAAAAACGGTGTGAACATCCCCGGTGCGACAAATGCAGCGTACATCACACCTTCGGCTACGCTGGCTGATAACGGTGCTATTTTCCGCGTCATTGTATCGAACGCTGCAGGAAGTGTCATGAGCAATATTGCAACATTGACAGTTTTACCGGCTGCTTCTACCAACATTGTTAAAAACCCCGGGTTCGAATCCGGGAAGACTTCATGGACGTTCTATACGAACGGCGCCGGAACATTCAGTACAGTATCTCCTGGCTATGAAGGAAATTACTCTACGAAACTTGCTTTTAGCACTGCTGGTACGAACATGCAGTTATACCAGTCAGGGATATCTCTTGAACCGAACACCCGCTACAGGCTGAGTTTCGCGGCTTATTCGACGACCGGACATGATGTAAGAATAAGGCTGTTCAAACAAGTTTCACCTTATCCGCCATATGGACTGGATTATACAGCCCATCTCGGAATGAACTGGCAGAATTTCACAACTGAATTTACCACAAAAGGTTTTTCAAGTCCTGTGAACGATAGCCGCCTGCAGTTCTGGCTTGTACCGTTTGCAGCCGCAGGAGATACTTATTTTATCGATGATGTTCGATTGGAAAAAATAATTTATAATGATACAACTCTTCCTGATATTACCCTCTGGTATGGAAATTCCCAGAGGTTCGGACATATCGATATACCCCAGAAATGGGTGAACATTCTGGGCAATGTGCAGGATGAGTCCGGAATTGCTTCCATGAACTATTCCCTGAACAATGGAAGTGCTCAGCCCCTATCCGCAGGACCTGACGGCCTGCGCCTTCAGTCAATGGGCGATTTCAATGTCGAGATCAACCGCTCAGACCTGTGGTGCGGAGACAACCGGTTGGTGATCAGGGCAGCAGATAATGCCGGAAATTCAAATAATGAAACTGTATCTATCAATTATTCCTGCAACAATGTTCTACCTGGGAACTATAAAATCAACTGGAGCGATGTGGCGAGCATCCAGGATGCAGCCCAGATCGCAGATGGCCTGTGGGTCAAAGAAGCAAACAGCATCCGTCCTGCTGTGATCGGTTATGACCGTTTGATAACTATCGGGAACATGACCTGGGACGATTATGAAATCGCAGCGCCCATAACCATCAATACACCTCTTGATCTTTCGGCCAGGTCTGGCGGTCCAAATGTTGGTTTTGGCATGAGATGGCAGGGGCACTCCGATTGGGACAATATGCACCAATATCCGACAGCCTGGAACGGTGTACAGCCAAGAGTTGCATGGTATCCTCTCGGTGCACTTGGAGTCTACATCTGGAATCAATCGGCCAGGGACTTCCAGCTAACGCTCATCGGGAATGACATGCAAGTCATTGATCGCGATATGAGCGGAAAGCATCTGGCGGTAGGTGTTACCTATATTTTCAAGATGAGGGCTGAAACGATAGGTTCAAGAACGCTCTATTCCCTCAAAGTCTGGGAACAGAACAAGTCCGAGCCCTCCGCGTGGATAATTAGCGGTTATGGCATATCCGGGGAATTGAAACAGGGTTCTCTTACGCTGAACTCACATTATGTTAATGCAAGCTTCGGAAATGTCACTATCAGGTATAAATAAAAAATAAACAAAGGAATTCAATAATATGAAAATAGATAATGATTTCAATACAAGGATTATGGCCAGAACAAAATTATTAGCATATACGATATTTATCATATCCGCATTTTTACTCCCAACAGCAATGTCGTTCCAGACAACCGGAACTGAAGATAATCAAATGGTTGTCACTGCTACAGGTTCGCCAACATCGACCCTGACGATCATCAGTCCGAATGGCGGGGATAATTGGCAGCGCGGATCAACAAAAACCATACTGTGGAACTATACCGGAAGTTTATGGCCATATGTAAAGATCGAACTCCTCAAAGGAGGCGCAGTGAACAGTATTATTATCTCGAATACTTCTAATGACGGATCTCATAGCTGGGTAATCCCATCGACACAAACCCCGGGATCGGACTATAAGATTACGATAACAGGTGCAGGTACATCAACATATACATACACCGCTACCAGCCAGAATAACTTTACGATTAGTTCCTCGACCCCATCCATCACTGTCGTTTCCCCCAATAATGGAGAGAACTGGATAAGAGGAACATCCAGAACGATAAACTGGACATCTTCCGGCAGTCCCGGGACGTATGTGAAGATAGAACTGCTAAAAGCAGGGGTGCTAAAGAGCACCATCATATCAAGCACCCCGAATGACGGTTCACATCCCTGGATAATTCCAGCGACACTGGCGCCTGGAACGGACTATAAAGTGAGGATAACAAGCACCACCAACACTGCATACAAAGACATAAGCGATTACAACTTCACAATCCCGACTCCAACCATCACTGTTGTCTCTCCCAATGGCACAGAGCCCTGGAGAAGAGGCACAACCCAAACCATTAAATGGAATTCAAGCGGCAGTCCTGGAACATATGTGAAGATAGAACTGCTAAAAGCAGGGGTTCTGAACAGACTGATCATATCAAGCACTCCGAACGACGGCACACACCCCTGGCTAATCCCACCGACACAGGCGCCTGGAACTGACTATAAAGTGAGAATAACGAGCACCACCAACGCTGCATACAAAAACACAAGCGATTACAACTTCACTATTCCTTTTCCATCCTTCACTGTTTTTTCTCCAGATGGGGGAGAGAACTGGATAAAAGGAACAACTAAAATGATAAACTGGAGCTCTACTGAGAGTCCTGGAACGTATGTTAAGATAGAGCTCCTGAAAGCAGGGGTTTTGAATAGATTGATCATATCAAGTACCCTGAATGACGGCTCACATCCCTGGCTAATCCCAGCAGCTCAAGTTCCGGGAACAGACTACAAGGTGAGAATCACGAGCACTGCCAATGCTTCAAACAACGATACAAGCAATAGCAACTTTAATATCAGTTCTCCTATCACTGTCATTTCTCCTGATGGCGGTGAGAACTGGACAAGAGGAACATCCAGAATAATAAACTGGACATCTGTTGGAAGTCCCGGAGCATATGTGAAAATAGAACTGCTGAAAGCAGGGGTGCTAAAGAGTACCATCATATCAAGCACCCCGAATGACGGCTCTCATCCCTGGCTAATCCCAGCGACCCTTATCCTGGCAAGTGATTATAAGATCAGGATCACAAGCACGACTAATCTTGCATATTCTGATCTGAGCAATAACAACTTTACTATCAATAGTTAGTTGAAACTCTCACGGCTTCAGCCGTGAGATTCCAGTGCTCAGGAATGGCCAAGTACATGTCTCTTTACATCTTTATATGCACGATTTTATTTATCGATAAATTCTCTATTCCACAATTCAAAAGTTAATAATCGACCGATTAATTCAGCATAATTTTTCTCACCACTCATATGAGCATCTAAAATCTCTTTTATATATTTTTCATTAAAATAAGGCCTTTCAAATGTTTTTTTATCTAATAAAATGTTAATAATATATTCTCTTAATTTTTTATTTTTTCTTATCCATTCATTGTAATCTGCATAACCTTTTGTATCGATAAGGAATTTACATTTGAAAGTTTTTCTATTGAGTTTATATACCATTTTTTTAAACAATAGGAAATATGTTTTAATTTTAAACATTGATGCATCCAATGGCAGTCCTGTCGCTTGATAAGGAATATCTGCTAAATGTGGAAATGCTGTTATTATCATCTTTTTATAAAGATGTTTGTTTATCTTGAATGTAGTCGGAACTGTTAAAATAAAATCAATCAAATCATTGTCTAAAAAGGGAGTCCTGATTTCTAATGAATTCCGAATTAAAATTGGGCCTGTCAGAATAAATCGGCGCTGCCTCTCTCTAAGATTATAATACATTAACCTGTTATTTATTGATTTACTATCAATAACCTTGCCTATTTGCAGAATATAGTCCCTGGATAAATTAAGATTTTTATTAAATACGGGAAAGTATTCCTCATTGAATAAGTTATTCAGCAGATCAGCGGATATATAATCGGATAAACGTTTGAATATCTGAAAATCATCCGTATTTTCATCTGGATCTTCTATCAGGAAATTTCCCATGATTGCATCCCCCATATATCCGCCAAGGACAACATCCATGGAGCTTCTAATTTCATTATAAGTCTGCATTCTATGTGCATGAATACAATTTTGCATTCCGTCTGTAATATTAACTGCTTTTTCTGCATATAAAGTCAGGTCATCAGGTTTAAATTCAAAAAAATGATGAAGAGCACCTAATTTTTTTGCAACTACCTGTGCTAATTTCAGGTCATCACAATTAGGTTTGCCAAACGTGAAGGTATGCAACGGATAATATTTTCTCTGGACAGAGGCAACGATTGTACGAGAATCCAGTCCACCACTTAATGGAATCCCTATCCTATAGTTTCCTTTCATTTGACGTTCGACTGATTGCAATATAAGTTTTGATGTTTTTTCAATATAATAATTATCCGGATAATTTTCATGATCCTCATTGAAATCAAAATCCCAGTATTGCTCTTTTGAAATATGACCTTTATAATAGATCATAATTGAAGCCGGCGGCAAGAGTTCAATTTCTTTGAAAAATGTTTTATTACCTAAAATATATCCAAAAGAAAAAAATTCTGCAACAGATCTGTCATCAACTATTTTTTTGAAGGTTTTATCTTGCAGGATTGCCTTTACTTCAGACCCGAATAATAAGTATTCATCACATATGAAATAGTATAAAGGTCTCAAACCATAGCGATCATTGATTATTATTAACTCCTTTGATTTATCGTTCCATATAACCAATGTAAACGATCCATTTAATTTATTCACAAGATCTTTACCATATTCCTCATAGAGAGCTAAAATAAATTCTGGATCGTTGTTAATAGAAAAATTATGCCCTTTAGAAACTAATTCGTGCTTTAAATGTTCATAATTGTATATTTCACCATCCATTATAATGCACAAAGTCTTATCCTTGTTATATATTGGTTGCTGCTCAGGATTGAAGATGCCCGCATGTACTCTTCCTAATCCAATTGTTTTGCTTACATAAGTATCGATTTTATGCCACTCCTCATGTTTAATTGATTGACACATTTTTAATAATAAATCATTGGCGTTTCTAGCTTCTGTAGTTGAAACAATTCCTACCAGGCCGGGCATTCAAATTTCCTCCTCGTATTGTGCATATTTGCACAGACTCATAATCCAATTATATGTAATAAAGTAATATCATAACCATGAGTTGGTTACATGATGAGATACAGGTCCATCAAAATTTACCTGAATTTACTCAGAAATGGATTATAAGCAAAATATTTGTATAAACCATATTATAACTTATTTATTGTAATAAAAGTCTATAAATGCGTTAGATTGATAAATATTGGAAAATAAACCCTATAATTAATAAATGGAGTTTAATAAACTTTAAAAATCCAATATAATTGAGAAAAACATCGATGTATTTAAATCAATTATTCTAATTTGTACTGAAAAATGAATTACAAAAGTAAGTGATTGAAGATGATAAAGAAAAATAATAAAATAATAAATATGGCCTGGAGAAAATACATAGCAGTTATCTGTATATTGCTTATGGGGATTTACCCGGGCCTATCTTCCGCAGGATCTGTAAATATTGTCAACTCCGGATTTGAGTCAGGAACATCTCCATGGGTTTTTCATACAGATGGGACAGGTAGTTTTTTGAATAATGCCCCTGGCGCCGGAAGCCTTCATGCCGGTCATATCACTATTTCAAAGCAAGGGACAAATGTCCAGCTATATCAGAATAATCTGGCACTTGAACCGAACACAGCGTACAAGCTGGACTTCAAGGCATATTCGAATACAGGTCACGACCTGTCAGTCTCACTACTAAAGCACGGTTCTCCCTTTACCAATTATGGACTATCGAATAAAGTTGTGAACCTGGGCACCGCCCGGGGAACACATTCGATCCAGTTTAAAACTGCTGGTTTTTCCGGAAATGTTAATGATGCGCGTCTGATGTTCCAGCTGGCCGCATATGATGCTGCTGCCGATCAGTATTACTTCGATGATGTAATCCTTACAAAGGTTTCTTCGGTTCCTTCCTCGACAAAGCTGCCACCGACAATTGCCACGCAGCCATCCGGCAAGACGGTTGGGGTGGGCCAGACAGCGGCATTCAATGTGGCAGCCTCAGGTACAGCACCATTGTCATACCAGTGGCAGAAGAATAGCGTGAACATTCCTGGTGCGACAGGTGCGACATACACAACGCCGGTGACCACATCAGCAAACAATGGGAATCGGTTTCGCGCAGTTATATCGAATGCTTATGGGAAAGCTACCAGCAATGAAGCCATACTAACTGTTACCTCATCACCTCCGCCAGCATCGAATAAGCAGCTCGTTTTGATCGATGAGACCTATACCCATACTACAACATCATCTTCCATCCCGCTTCTAAGAAAGGCGAAGGATGGAAAGACCAGTGCAAATTCAAAAAATGCATTCTCTTTCTTTAACTTTCCATCCGGGGTTCCAAATAACTTAGTATCACCTGTAAATTATGCACAGGGAACAATTTATCAAAGAATTCAGGTTCTAACTAAACCGAGTACCAAAACCGTGCAATATCAACTTTGTTTATTCCAGGATCTAATAGTAGCATCAAAGCACGCATGCACCTCAGCATCAAAGCTGAAATTCAGCGGTAAGGGTACCTATTATGCTTCACAACCTATGTCAACATTATATCAGTATAAAAATGTAGCATGGAGCCGGTCTCTTCTAATGGAAATGCTCGTTGTTAAAGATGCGAGCGGAACTCCGGTCGATGATAGATATGGTTTTGCAGGAAAATGGAGCGGCAGTCCTAAATTCAATCTCTATTATCCGATGAAGGTACGGTATACTGCTATAATAGTACCGCCGGGCGGCAAAGAACCGGTGTGGCCTTGAGACCTCTCTCCACGACTGAAGTGGGGAGCTTTCTTCCCCCTTTGAACCCATTTCCGTAAACATTCTGTTAACATAATATCTATGTCAAAAATTGGCTTAAGAAATTTATTCAGAAATTTCTCTGTTCTTCATCGAAAGCAGCGTTTCAAATCGATAGCTTTATTCAGGGTTATAACTAAAGATGATTTATGAAATGTAAAGAGTGTGGTCATGAATTTAGTGGTAATGCAAAATTTTGTCCTGAATGCGGAGAATCTGTTCGTAGTAATAATAGAGGACGAAGGGACAGAGGAGGAGATGATGACGATGAAGGCGGAATGTTAGGCGGATTAGGTGGTATCTTCGGCAAGATATTTGGAGGCTAAGAGATTCTTGAACAATGATTCACGATAAAAGATAATGCTTGCCCAGGAAAGTCCCTTTTCTTTCTTCCATACGCTCAGTCACTCCTACTGTCCTCCGCCACCATGGAGGATAGTTCAACTTTTTATTTAAAAAATTTGTGTATGTGGAACTTATGAAGGTACAACTTCTATATTGATATCGTTTATATCCATACAACAAAAATCCTGCGAAAGTTTGATAGATCGGGCAGGATACTGGATATATTTATCCATTTTGCTCATAAAAATGCAAGAACAATGACGACGATAGAACTACCCGCAAAGGAATGGAAAAAACCGTGAAGAGGATAGCCAAGATCGAGAAATAAAATCAGGAAAGGTTCTATATCGAGAATGACATTTGCAATAATAAATGTGGGGAAATGGATATACCGGAATAACAATAAACCGAAAAATAGCGCAGGGCCAAGACAGAAAGACCGTAATAAACTTCTCGGACCGGCTCTTAACCGGTGTCTATAAAAAGACGAGTTCCTGATAACCTATATATGCAAATAAGTTCTTGTTATATGCGGGAGGTTGCAAAAGGGATAATCGCAATTTGAATATGTTATACACATTTGAAGATAAAGAACCTGTTATTGCTAAAAATGCTTTTATCGCGGATACCGCGTGCATTATCGGAAACGTTTTAATCGGTGAAGAAACAAGTGTATGGTTCAATACTGTCATCAGGGGGGACAGGGGTAAGATAAGTATTGGTAAAAATTGTAATATCCAGGATAACGCTGTAATACATGCGGATGAAACCGATGTACAGATAGGTGATGGGGTCACCGTAGGTCACGGTTGCGTGATGCATGGACATATCATAGAAAACAATGCCCTTATCGGGATGAATGCCACAATACTTCATGGAGCACATATTGGGGAATTTGCTATTGTCGGAGCCGGGGCATTAGTGCCTCCAGGTCGCAAAGTACCTGCCAGAAGCGTGGTTCTGGGAGTGCCCTTCAAACATGTCAGGATGACAACAGATAATGACCTTCTGATAATAAAAAACACACAGAAGAATTATGAAAAATTGACCCGGAGATATTTAAGATCAAAAAAATAAGGTGAAGATTTGCGAAATATCGAAATAGAAGAGCTTCGGGCAACCCCGATAACTGAGCGTAAAGTCGAAGTGGTTGAACGAAAAGGACTTGGACATCCTGATTATATCTGTGATTCCATAATGAACCAAGTGTCCATCCGGCTTTGTAAGGAATATTTAGACAGGTTCGGTGCGATCATGCACCATAATATCGATAAGGGGATGCTTGTAGCAGGGGAAGTGAAAACAAAATTCCAGGGCGGCGTGATACTCAAGCCGATGCGCATCATTTTCGGGGACAGGGCTACTTTTGAAGTTGAAAATGAGTTTATCGATGTCAACAATATTGCGATAAGCGCTGCCAAAGAATGGATAAAAGATAATCTGCGGTTTGTAAATGCCGATTCGATTAATTATCAGGTCGAGCTTGCCAGGGGTTCGGCAGAACTTACCGATATATTCAAGAGAAAAGATTCGATACTTGGCGCAAATGATACCTCGGCAGCTGTCGGATATGCACCTATGACGCCTACAGAGACCCTGGTGCTTGAGACTGAACGATATCTGAACTCCACGGATTTTAAGAAAAAATTGCCTGAATCAGGCGAGGATATCAAAGTCATGGGTTTTCGAAACGAAAATAAGCTAAATTTGACCGTTGCAGACCCGCTTATCGATATGTTCATTGAATCCGAAGCAGGATATTTCAGAAAAAAGGATGAATTGCTGGAAGAGATAAGAACCTATATTATCGAGAGGACGGAACTTGATCCTTCCATTTCCCTGAACACGCTTGACAGGGAAGGACGGGGCATGGGCGGGATCTATCTTACAGTGACCGGAACTTCTGCCGAAGATGCGGATTCAGGCCAGGTCGGGCGCGGGAACCGCGTGAACGGGATCATCCCGTTGAACCGCCCCGTAAGCAGTGAAGCTGCTGCCGGGAAAAACCCTGTGAGCCACGTAGGAAAGATTTACAATGTCCTGAGTCACAGGATCGCGAATGAAATATATATTAATGTCCCTGATATCAAAGAAGTCTATGTGTGGCTTTTAAGCCAGATAGGTGAACCGATAGACCAGCCAAAGACGGCTGCGACACAGATTATTATGGACAGGGGAACTCTTGAAAGCGTGGAAAAAGAAGTGAATGAGGTTATCGACAGGGAGCTTGCCAACATCCAGGAGTTCTGCATGGAACTGGCGTATGGGAAGATACCTGTGTATTGATCAGGAGTTTTTTAATTCTTTAGCCTTTTCCGGCAGCCTCTTTTCGATTATTTCAACAAGCGCATCATAATCCCCTTCAGCAAGCGAACGCACGTCCTCCTCGCCGCGCAAAATAAGGTCCGCAAGATAAACAAGCTCATCATCCGTCAACCTGTTAGCCCTATTCGCAAAATCCTCCGGGGATTCTGATAACTTATGCGAGACAGGAAGCAGGATGAACTTGTAATCATGTCCGGGCGCGGGACCGGTTGCGCCTTCAAGTTCTGGGGCCAGTTTATTGAAGATTTTTTTATCGAGGTCTGAGAGCGTTCTCATGTTATTTCATATAGAACTCAATTGTATTAAAATACTAAATTCACATCCGCTTCAAGTATCATATCTGTCAGCTCTGAAAGCGTTATCTTCTTTATACCGCTAATGATCTCAGAATCAGCAATATTGCGTTTTGCAACATCCCTGTCAAGTGCATAGAAACTCACAAGTTCTATGTTCTTTGTGATCTCCGCCTCCACAGATGGGACATCCTTATACCATACTGCAAGGTCTCCATATCCTGTTTTCTGTCCTTTCACTATTGAATGAACCCCGCCACTAGCGAAAATGAATGAAGCTTCATTTCCTGCTGCGACCTGCGAAGCAGCCATCGGAACTGCCGAAAATACGTCTTCTTTTCCGTAAGGGGGCTGTGTTACAATTACATTTACTTTCTTGCTCATTTTAATCACCCGATGAGAATTGTCTTATCAGATTCCGCTGTCCATTCGCCAAGATCATACAGTCCGCCGATTATTACGCCTTCAGTCTGCTGTTTTGTGACGCCCCTGGCATCCGTACATTTTATGCATGCGATGGCATCGGCTTTGGGATGCTTCATGCCTTTTTTGACTATTGTCCCGAAAATTGTCTCAATTGGTGGAAACTCTTTTGGAACCTGATCCCTGTGGGCGATCAGTGTGGCATCCAGGTAGTTAAAGAAATTGACCTTTATGCCTTTTTCTTTTGCCGCATGGGCAAGCCTCATCATTGTAAATACTCCTTCATCCCTGTAAGGACCGTTTATTGAAACGATTGTAAGCAGTTTTCCTGTCATATTAATCACCTAAAACCAGACGACTTTATCATATTCCATTATATAATCAAGGAGGGTGCCTATTTCTTTTATTTCCACCCCTCCAATTATTTTGTTCGTGAGCGATCTTGAAAGTACTGCTTTATCATCAGCAAATATTTTCATGCCTTTCTTTTGGGTTTCAGCGAGTTTATTTCCAAATTCCGACTTTCTTGCCGCAGTCACTCCGTCTTCAATAAGATATATTGAGACATCATTTCCTTTTTCTTTTGCGTTCAGCCCTATATCAAGTACAAGGTCTGGTATTTCCGTAGTATACGGGTCTTTTGATAGTACAAGTAATAGATTTGTCATTGTTCCTCTTAAAGATTATAAGATAGGATTCTATAATTATTAATTGAGTTTAAATGTTTCCATATAGGCAATATTAATAAGCAATGCCAACCATTTCGCACAAAATATGCCGAGGTAGCCCAGCGGCCTAAGGCGCCGGTCTTGAAAACCGGTTGTGCTACGCACAGCGGGAGTTCAAATCTCCCCCTCGGCGCTTTACAATTAGTTTAAATCCGAATACTTTCGTTCCGCATTCGTTTGGTATATATACGTACAAGAATACAGGTGAAAAGTATGCCGGATATAGATATACACAAGTACGCTCAGAAAATAGAGAGCGTAAAAACCCTTGTTAAAAAAAGCAGGACAAGCGAACGGAACAAGCAGCTCATAATAGAATTCATGAGATATTGCAAAACTGGATGGGGCGGCAGAAAGCTGACAGATGCCAGGGTTATTAAACTGATTGGTTCTATTAAAATTCTCTCTGCAGGCTGTCCCAAAACTCCCAATTATAAAAATATTGTGTCCTCTTCAAATTAAATGGTAAATAGAAAAATATAATTTACGGAATCTTTGGTAATATATCCTTTTTTTGATTATTAACAAGCAATTGCCGTCATACAAATAGAAATATAGAAATACTAAGGAATTATTACAGTATCCCTTCATGAATCCATCTGAAATACCAAAGATTTTGCAATCATTAAAAATCAATCCAGATGAAATTTCAGATAAAAAGGCTGCAGAAATAATTCGTATCCTTCTTCAAATCATAGAAATATTGTACGAAGAAAATCAAGCACTAAAAGCAGAACTGCAGAAAATGCGAGATGAATTGAACAAGTTAAAGGGAGAACAAGGCAAGCCAAAATTTCCTCCCATAAAAAAGAAACAGAGTGATTTCTCGTCAGAAAACGAGAGAAAATCGCTGAATCTACCAGGTGAAAAGAAATCAAAAGAAAAATTGAGTAAGATAAAAATCGATTTTACTGAAGTATGTAAAGTCGATCCAATCATCTTACCGGA
>Ga0172443_1113_pt1 | contig 12513 bp, 11 predicted proteins | sample MayberryNE_Catta_6_FD_114741 | JGI IMG/M metagenome (GOLD analysis project Ga0172443, IMG submission 114741) | reverse complement strand
CTCTTTTATCAGGTCATTTCCCAGGTTCGCAATGACCTCTTTCGGATCGATATAGTATGCCTGGATGATATTTGCGAAACTCCTGTAGTCACGGATGTTGTTTTTTACCATATATTGCAGTATAGCTTTTCTATTATCGATCTCAGCAAATAACTGATCAATGCTCCAGCCCTTCTCATGCATGATATTATTCATTACATAAGATTCGCCACCCTTCTCAAAACAGTCATCCTGCGGATTCCATTTGAACATATCGTTGATCCTGATATTACCTGTACGCGGATCAAGACCTGTGATCTCTACTAATTGCTGGCATCTCCTGCTTTTTTTTCCTTTTATTGTAATTTGTATCTGGACTGTAATTATATCAAGCGCCTTTAACATGGCGTGCGGTACGTTTATTGGTTCATTTTCCAGCCTGTTTATTACGTCCTGGATGTCTCCTGCATGTATAGTGGAATACGTAGTGTGTCCCGTACTCATGGCCTGGAACAGGGTTCGTGCTTCGCCTCCTCTCACTTCACCCACGATTATATATTCCGGTCTCTGGCGCAATGCCGATATTAGCAGGTCGAACATATTGATTTCACTCTCACCTTTTGCGAAAGGTTCTCTTGTGACTCCTGCTATCCAGTTATCATGGTATAAAGTGAGTTCCCGTGTGTCTTCTATAGTCACAACCTTGGATGCGGGCGGAATAAACAATGAGATGGAATTCAATGTCGATGTCTTGCCAGATGCTGTTCCGCCTGCTATCAGGAGGCTTTTATTATTTTCAACAGCAAGCCACAGATATGCCATCTGTTCTACGGATACAGTGTTAAAATTTATAAGATCAATAGGAGTGAGAGGAACTTCTTTGAACCTTCTTATGGTGAAAGAACTTCCACGTGTGGTTACATCATGTCCGAGCGTGGCCTGGATGCGCGATCCATCAGGTAGCGTAGCGTTTACAAGCGGTGAACCAAACGAGATATGTTTGCGTCCTTTCTGGCATAATTTAATAACAAACGAATTAAGATCAATTTCATCAAATTGAATATTTGTCTTAATGTTCCCGTATTTTCTATGATACAAAAAAATCGGTATATCAACACCGTCACAGGATATATCCTCTATCATGGGATCGGCCAATAAGGCATTTATCTTCTCGTATCCCAGGAAATTCCTGTTCAAATAATATAAAATCTTATATACTGTTTGTTCTTCCAGCGATTTGGAATATTGGCACAGTAGCTCTATAGCATGTTCTTCTAATTTTTCTTTTTTTTGCCTGTCTTTATAAAGAGCTTCTTCTTCTGTCAGTATATCTTGCAGGTTAACATTTATTTTCTCAAGCAGCATTCGTTCAAAAGATGACAGCGCAGGCTCTCCAACGTAATATAGTGTTTCTTTGGTCTGGATTTTAGTCAGGATGTATACATATACATACGGTTCATTTATCCAGTACTGTTCAACTTTACAGAAGCCCTCTGGAATTTCAAATAATACAAGATCGCCGTTTTTTGAATGAGAATATGGGGCTATCTCCTGCCTGCTCTTCTTCTTAAAACATATAAAGTTTCTTATATGATTCATCATGTTACCCTAATCATTTGTTATTATCATAATTACCATCATGTAAATATGTTTATATATGTTTAGTTACTTATATCTTTTGGAATGAAGGAACAACACAGGATAGCAACTGGCATCAGATCATTAGATCCCCTAATTAAAGGAGGATTTCCTGCAGGTTCATTTATAGTCCTGCTTGGTGAGATCGGGGCTGGCAACATTGAATTTGCCTACAGTTCCATGATCTTAAGCCAGTTGGAACAAAAAAAGAGAAAAGCTGCACAAACTGCAGCAGAAGCCGGATTAAACTATGAATACTCAAAGAAGATATGTTATGTTTCAATAACGAGATCAAAAGAAGATATTTTGAATGAAATAGCATTTGGATTCTCCACAGAGTATAGTGCAGCTCTGAGAGATGTGATAAATTTCCAGGATTTTTCAAAGCAATTTTTTTTAAAATCCTCTGTTCCTTCCAGATGGATATCAGATAAAATATCGTTTGAGAAGCTCTGTGAACCTGTAGCAGACGCAAATCTCCTGGCGGATCTTGTAGCTTTTCTTGAGAAGAACGCATCGGATAGTCTGGTTATTCTCGATTCTTTGACGCAGCTTGCCCAGTATTGTGAAGAATACATGAAATGGAATGAACTTTTATTTTTCCTGCGGGCGCTGCAAAAGGCCGCTAAACTGTGGAATGGGGTTGTGTATGCAGTATTGAGCAAGAATGTTTTCCAGAGGCGTAAAGAAGAATCAATCATAGATTGTGCCGACGGGGTGCTGGTTTTTGATTGGGTGGAAACCGGGGTTGCACAGAGACAACAAATCATGTATATTAAAAAGTTCGGGGGACTTCTTCCAACCCTGGAGAAAGATAATATTGCGAATTTCGAGATAAAAATAATGCCAGCTACGGGTTTTCAGGTGACTAATGTCAAGCAGATAGTATCTTTTGGCAGGTAAATTGAATAATATGGATCGTGAGGCGTTATCATAATATGGAACGAGTTAAAACCGGTATTGAAGATCTTGATGAAATGTTAAATGGAGGAATCCCGCAGGGTTGCGTTACTGCCATCATAGGGGGATTCGGTACTGGAAAATCCACACTTGCCCTGAAATTTGTTCATTCTGGCCTGGTTAAGGGCGAAAAATGTCTTTATATAAGTATAGAACAAAAAGAAGAAGATCTTATTAAAAGCTCAGCTTTATTCGGATGGGATTTAAAACCATATATAGAGAATGAGGCCTTTAGAATCATACGGCTGAGTCCAACTTTCCTGAAAACCACGATTGCAAAAATCGAAAGCGAATTGCCAGACCTCATAAAAACATTTGCTCCGAAGAGGCTCGTTGTTGATCCTATTACTTTGTATGAAATGATTTTTGATAATGAAGGGGAAAGAAGAGAACAATTGTTCAAACTTATTGAGATGATAAAAGACAGTGGAACTACATCTTTAATTGTATCCGAATCAAGCAAGGAGTCACCATACATGTCACGATTCGGGTTGATAGAGTATATAGCAGACGGGGTAATAACACTCAGGAATATCCGGGGAACTGAGATGAAATCAGTTGCCCGGGTGATAGAAATATCAAAAATGCGGATGACTGAACATTCTGATGCCATCAAACCTTATGAGATCACAAAAGATGGAATTGTTGTTCATATCGGAGCAGAGATTTTCGTTGAATTCTAATACAAAACACCTGGATAAACCATAATATTTTTTCTATCGTAACTACTTTATATTGAACTTTACCCCGATCTTGAACAATCTCTTGGTAGGCAAATTCCTGAGCTCACATCCGGTCTTCTCTTTAAGTTCTTCAAGAATTTCATTTAACCTTTCTTCGCTCTGGGCTGAAACTGTGAACCAGACGTTAAAATTAGCAGGCCGCAGATAATTATGCGATACTTCTTCATATTCATTGATAATAGCTGCGACTTCATCCACTCTCTCAGGCTGTACTTTCATCGCAACAAGCGTACCCATACCACCACTCTTCTTTGTGCTTATTATGGGACCTATGCGCCTTATAGCGCCTTCTTTCTGGAGCCGCTGGATTCGTCTTATTACATCCTCCTCCTCCAGCCCCAGGTTTTTCCCCAACTCCTCGAAAGGTTTGTTCACAAGGGGAAAGTCTATCTGGATTGCATTCAATATTTTTTTATCAATATCATCCAGCGAAATTTTAGATAGAGCCAAAAAATCACTTTCCTCTTGATTCATATACGCAATACGGCTCTTCTTCCAGATAATCTCCCGTACCTGCATATGCCCTGGCGCGGCAGCCGCTGCATACATTCTTATACTCACATATACCGCATTTGCCTTTCAGCAGTCCGGGGTCGCGAAGGTCGCAAAAAACCTTTGATTTCTCCCATATCATCTTAAAAGGTTTTTGCTTGATATTCCCGGCCAGGGCAGGAAGATATCCGCATGGATAAACATCGCCTTTACTGGAGACAAAACAGAAGGCTGACCCTCCAAGACATCCTTTGGTCATGGCTTCAAGACCATGGGTTTCAGGTGTGATCCGTATCCCTTCTGCCTTTGCGCGCTGTCGCATTATCCTGAAATAATGAGGGGCGCATGTGGCTTTTAACTGCATTCTCTTATCCTTGCTCCTGTCATAGAACCAGTTAAGCACCCGTTCATATTCCTCAGGCGGGATCTCTTCGGATTCTATTTCTTCGCCCCTTCCTGTCGGGACAAGAAGGAAAATATGAAGGGCTGATGCTTTGAGTTCAATAGCAAGATCATAGATTTGCGGGATCTCTTTAAGATTTCTCTGTGTGATCGTGGTATTTATCTGGAAACCCAAACCTTCTTTTTTCAGGATTTCAATTGCGTTAAGTGAGGCTTCAAATGCACCTGGCTCTCCCCTGAAAACATCATGCATTTCCCTGGTTGCCCCGTCAATGCTAATGCTTACCCGCTGGATTCCCGCATCTTTTAATTTCCTGGCAATTCCAGGAGTGAGAAGCGTACCATTTGTCGCAAGCACCGCACGCATTCCCTTTCCTTTTATGTATTGAGCTATCTCATATATATCAGCTCGAAGTAATGGCTCTCCTCCGGTGAGGATTATTATCGGCTTGTACTCGACCAGTTCATCTACGAAATGCTTTGCCTCGGCTGTAGATAATTCTCCGGGCTGCGGCTCTTTAATTGCGGATGCCCTGCAGTGGATGCAGGCAAGGTTGCAGGCATTGGTCAGCTCCCATGCGATGAGTCTTGGGGGTTTAACTTTTTGTTCTATCAATAAAATCACGTATTATCGCATTATCTTTTATTACCTTAATCTTTATGTAATAAGCGAAGAAATATTACTGGTATGGATTTGAGTTATTTAAATACAGCTTTTGGTATAGTGTGGATCGTGTTCATAGTTTATATTTTAAACCTGATCTGGCAGCGAAGGGCTCTTGTAAGCGAACTTAAAATGCTTGAAAGTTTAAAATAATATAATAATATTATCATAATAGTTTAAAATGATATGAGCATTGAAAGTATACTTGATTACAAAACCGTAGCAGTCGTGGGGATATCAGATGACCCGACGCGTCCGAGTAATTTTGTCGCGCGTTTTCTCAAGGAGCATGGTTACAAAATAATTCCGGTTAATCCAAAACATAAGGAATGGGAAGGAGAAAAATGTTATCCTGACCTCGTATCTATACCTGAAAAAGTAGATATTGTTGATATTTTCAGGCGCTCTGAAGCTATTCCTCCGATCGTTGATGAAGCAATTGCAATAAAAGCAAAAGTTGTCTGGATGCAGGAAGGTATCATTAACGAAGAGGCTGCTGCAAAAGCGCGAAAAGCGGGGATTGAAGTTGTAATGGATAAGTGTATGAAAAAGGAGTATGTGGAATTTAGAGGTGGATGAAGCCTTTTGCAATTTACTATCTTAGCGAGTCATAATCCAGGTCTAACTTAAATCCCCAGCGCCTTGTTTGTCTTCCTGATCGATTTTGCCCCGTCCTTCTCAATTTCAAGAAGTGACCTGATAGCATCCACGTTTTCAGGAACTACATCCGATTCCTGGTGGATCGCCTGGAAGAAATATAACTCACCCTTGTTTATGGCAATTGAGTCTTTCCACACTACATTTTCCCACATATCGCCTCTTGGCCTTCCAAGGTCTTTTGCAAATTCCATTGCTTCTGCTGTTGATTTTATCCTATCTTTACTGGATACGAGCCTTATTCGCGGTCTTTTTTCAAAGACACCAATAACATCAGCTTCATTGCATGTTTTTTTCAACTCAACATTAAGCGCATGAAGATGCATAAGCGTCGTAGAAGTCTTAATGGCCATTGTCGTGATATCAATATCCGGAAGAATTGAATTGACATCAGGGCCGTGGTGTGAGGGAAGCTTGATCGGATCGGGAATAAGAGCATTTATGGGACCTGTTTTTATATCATTCGGGTCAGCAGCCCTTCGCATTAATGTTACCCTTGCTTTCTTTACTCCGAAAGCATTATCGAGAGCATATAAAATCCTGACCAGACCAGTTGTATTGCATGAAACCACTCTTGCAAAATCGCGCCCCAGGCCATCTGAATAATTCGCCTCGGAGTTAAAAGAAAATCCTGTAAGTTCGTGATCCTCCCCACCCTGCCAGATGCCCTTTACCCCGTGTTTTGAATAAAGTTTCTTGTATTCTTCCCCGGTATCTCCGGGTGTTGCATCAATAACGATGTCAGCTTTATCAAGAAGCTCATCAAGCGTTCCGCTGATCTCAATTTTTGATTTCTTGAATTCCTCCATATTTTCATTTGACGGCACGTAGAGGTCGTACCCTTTTTCCTTCGCGATGCGTGCTTCAAAACTCGGCCTGGTCTTAACGACACCGACGATTTCCATGTCATCCTGTGCAGCCACTGCATCTGCCACACGTTTTCCGATTGTCCCGAAACCATTGATTGCGACTTTTGCCTTCATGTTCTTCCCTGCATCAAATTATTCAGCTTTCTATTATAGCTTCCTGTTTTGTCAGATTGACATCCATGATCTTTCCACGGACGGTCTTACTCTCACCAAGCAGGCTCTGGAGTATGATATTTTCCTTTTCCTGTGTGATTCGCACCACATCTTCCATGATCGTTTTTCCTTTAAGGATTACTTTTAGTTCACACATAGATGTTAAATCGGTCTATTTGATATTAATATTTATCATACCCTGCAACTATACAGAGTGTAGAGGCTCTGGCTTTTGGCTGAACAGAAAGGACTCATAATACCCGATCATACTGTCATGGAAGAGCACTCTATCGTTGTCCAGGGAGATATTCTTGTGGGGAATTACGCAGAACTGGGCTATGGCCTGATCGCTAACCTGATTGTCGCCGGTGAGCACGTCAAGATCAATGGAAATGTAATTTCCACGGATGACGTCCGCATCGATATGTGGTCAGAAATACAAGGGGAAGTCAGGACAAAGTCTGATGCATATCTGGGGGAATTTGTCAAAATATCAGGAAAACTCTTTGCGACAGGAAATCTTGATGTCGGGAATAATGTAAAGATCGATGGCGGGTACGATGTAAAAGGATGGCTGGTAGTACGCCAGCCTCTTCCCGTTGTAATGTTCATTTTCTTTTATTTGATGGCGCTGCTGCAACTTGGCAGTGAAGAAGAAGTGGAAAAAGCGCTCGAAGAGCTTTTCTCGGATAATACCCCGGAGAATAAAATATTGTCAATCCCGAACAGGGCAAAAATTGACCTTAATACAATAAGAGCCAACACACGCGCAATAGTTGGAAGCCATTGCCGCCTGCTCGGTAATTTCAGATCAAGGTCAATGTCTATGGGAAACCATGATACATTGTTCGGAAGCATCCGCACTTCGGGCGATATCAGTATAGGTAAAGGCTGTACAATACATGGGAATCTTATTTCAACAAAAGGAAAAGTCAAAATAGGACGAAACAGCCGGATACTGGGTAAAATAACTGCGGATACTATTCAACTTCATGAAACCTCAAAAACTGAGGGGGCATTGGCAGCGTTAAACGGTGTTACGATAGAAAAGGATGATCTGGAAGGCTTTGGTGAGATGGAGACAAAGTTGTTCTATGGATTTTTGATGCTTGATTGCTGATGATATGAATATAAATATTATCACGACAAAAATATAATCAGGATAAACATGAACGATAGAATAATGCTGAGGGTTGCCGAAGCCCATCACAGGGACGTAGGCAGGGATATTGCGCGAATAGATCGGGATATCATGGAACAAATAGGTATCTTAAGCGGGGATGTGGTAATGGTGGTCGGTAAGGAAAAAGCGTGCGTTATCGCAGCACCCGGATATCCTGAAGACCAGGGGATGGATCTGATAAGGATAGATGGGAGTATAAGAGCAAATGCCCGCGTGGGAATAGATGATAAAATATATCTCCAGAAATCAACCCCGCAGGTGGCAAAAAGAGTGGTCCTTGCCCCGACCGAGCAAATACGCCTCGTCGGAGGTCCACAGTACCTGATCCGGCTTCTTGAAGGACGACCCGTCACAAAAGGACAGCGCCTGCGCGTAGAAACAGTAAGCAATCCTTTATCATTCATTGTCATATCAACACAGCCCCAGAGCCCTGTTATCGTGTCAAGGACAACAAGCCTTGTTGTAAAAGAAGAGGTCATAGAAGAGATCGAAGTGCGACAAACCCATCTTACCTATGAAGATATCGGGGGCCTGCGGCGTGAGATCGGTCTTATCAGGGAAATGATAGAACTTCCGCTTCGGCATCCTGAACTCTTCGAAAAACTCGGTATCGAGCCGCCAAAAGGTGTTATGCTTCACGGTCCGCCAGGGACAGGGAAAACAATGATCGCAAAAGCTGTGGCGAACGAGACCGATGCGAATTTTGTTTCGATAAGCGGTCCTGAAATAATGAGTAAATTCTACGGTGAATCCGAGAAGCATATCCGCGAGATCTTCGAAGAAGCAGAAAAGAGCGCTCCTACGATCATTTTCATAGATGAAATTGACAGTATCGCCCCTAAGAGAGAAGAAGTCACAGGTGAAGTGGAGAGGCGTGTTGTTGCACAGCTTCTGTCTTTGATGGACGGCCTGAAAAAACGAGGCCAGGTAATTGTAATTGCAGCAACGAACAGGCCAAATGCCGTGGATGCTGCCCTTCGGCGCGGGGGGCGTTTTGACCGCGAGATAGAAATCGGTATCCCGGACAGGCTTGGACGCTTTGATGTACTCCAGATACACACAAGGGGTATGCCTCTTGCTGAGGATATGTCCGAAGAAAAAGGCTTACGCGAGATCGCAGATATGACGCATGGTTTTGTGGGCGCTGACCTCTCTTCGCTTTGCAAGGAAGCTGCCATGCATGCTATCCGGAATATTCTTCCCCTGATCAACATTGAAGAAGAGATCCCGGCTGAAATAATGGAAAAGATCGTTGTGACAAGAGAAGATTTCCATAATGCACTCCAGAATATCGAACCATCAGCACTTCGTGAAGTATTCATCGAAGTTCCCGCTGTGCGGTGGACAGAGATCGGGGGCCTGGAATCGGTCAAACAGGAGCTCATCGAGGCAGTTGAATGGCCCCTGAAATATCCCGAAGCTTTTGAAGCCATTCATACAAGACCCCCAAGGGGCGTGCTTCTATTTGGCCCTCCAGGAACAGGTAAGACCATGCTTGCAAAAGCAATAGCTACAGAAAGTGAAGCAAATTTCATAAGTATCAAAGGGCCTGAACTGCTGAGTAAATATGTCGGGGAATCAGAGAAAGCTATAAGGGAAACATTCAGGAAGGCAAGGCAAGCTGCGCCAACGATAATATTTTTTGACGAGATAGACTCGATGGTACCAACACGAGGAACTGCATTCGATACTGGTGTGACAGAGAGAATGGTGAGCCAGATATTGACCGAGATCGACGGGCTTGAAGAACTTAAGAACGTGGTCGTGGTTGCTGCAACCAACCGACCGGATATGGTTGACCCGGCGCTGCTTCGGCCAGGGAGGCTTGAGAGGTTCATATATGTACGTCCTCCTGATATGAAGGAACGGGCTATCATATTTAATATCCATCTTAAAGGCAAACCGATTGCTCCTGAAATTAACATACAGGAGCTTGCACAAAGGACGCAAGGTTATGTTGGCGCAGATATCGAGGCAATATGCCATGAAGCTGCCATAATCGCTCTTAGAAACTGGATTAAACCAGGTATGGATCGGGAAACCGTCAAAATTGAAGCTTTGAATGTCAGGATACAAAAGGAACATTTTGAGAAAGCTTTTAATATGGTTAGACCAACACAATGGGATCAAAAAGAATATGAGACTATGGCTGACATCACAAAAGCTATCAATAAGAACACGAAATGAAGATATAAACATGAAAAAAATAAATGATTTCGAGGAATTCATTGAAAAATTGGAAGAAACATTGAATGATATCATGAATGAGATGAATATTCCGGATAATAAACCGGTAAACATCTCCGTATCTGTTAACATTGTACCTGTAATGGCTGCAAATCCGGGAGACATTTTTATAACAAGAAAAAACAAAACTCCCGTGGATGTACTTGAAACTGAAAAAAAGATACATGTTTTAATCGGGCTTGCTGAAATTGAACCAAAAGACATTATGTTAACATATTCGGGAAAAACTCTTGGGATTTATGCAAATAATCCGCAAAATTTAGTAAATGAAATGGTAGAATTGCCGGCAAGGGTTAACAAAACCGGGATCAAAACCACATACAAGAACGGAATTCTTGAAATTATATTCAATAAGACCAAATTTGTTAAGAAGAGCAGGAATAGTCAGCAAAGCTTTTAATCCGTGAATCCATTTAGGAATCCGAATTATTATGTTAGACATCGCTCTCCCCAAGGGAAGTCTTGAAGAACAGACTCTCCTTTTATTCAAACAAGCAGATCTTGAGATTAGAAAAACCGACCGTGAGTATAATCCAACCGTAAAAGACCCGCGAATAAGGAAAGTCAAGATACTGCGGCCCCAGGAAATCCCAAAATATGTTGAAGAAGGTTATTTTGACCTGGGTATCTCCGGAAAGGACTGGGTCATGGAATCCGATTCTGATGTTGTGGAAGTCGCAGATATGTTCTATAGCAAGATGGGCGAGGGTATTGTCAAGATCGTGATCGCAGTTCCGAATGAGAAGGACATCAAGAGTGCAAAGGACATTAAACCTGGAAGCAGGGTTTCGACTGAATACCCGAACCTCACGAAGAAATTTTTTGATAAGCTTGGAATACCAGTGGATCTTCGTTATTCCTATGGCGCGACTGAAGCAAAAGTCCCTGAACTTGTGGACGTGATTGTGGATTTGACCGAAACAGGATCAACCCTGCGGAAAAACGGGTTAAAGATCGTGGATATCATTCTTGAATCAAATACGAAACTCATCGCCAATAAGAAATCAATGAAAGACCCTGTGAAACGAAAAGAGATCGAAGAGATAAGGATACTTTTGCAGGCAGTACTTGAAGCGCGCGGCAAGGTTTTCATAGTAATGAATGTCCCTGAAGACAAACTTGATTCAGTTGTAAGCGGTCTACCCGCAATGAAAAGGCCAACGGTCTCAAAACTCTATAAATCCGATTATTATGCTGTTGAAACCGTGGTAAGCAAGAGCGAGATCAATATCCTGATACCAAGGCTCAAGGCACTTGGCGCAGAGGATATACTTGAAATAGATATTACGAAGATCGTTCATTAACGTTAAACGTTAATGTCCGGTAATATAGAATTATGCAGCTTTCATTTTTTGCGCGAACTGCCTTCCGAATTCCACGCATTTATCAAGTTCCTCTTTTGAGGGCTGCCATTTGAATTTTATACCTTCCTGGAGGATCTTTATCTTTGCTTTTTCAAGCGTTTCCTCAATCTGCTTGACATTTTCACCGCTCCAGCCATATGATCCGAAAGCTGCGCCAACTTTATTCTTGAACTTCAATCCCTTAAGGTCTTCAAGTATTGGCTTTATAGTAGGCAAAAGACCATTATTCAATGCCGGTGAACCGATAATAATACCTTTTGTCTTAAAAATCTCTGTAAGTACATCGTTCCTGTCGCATACTGCCATATTGAAAAATTTATATTTCACGCCTTCTTTTTCAAGTCCATCAGCAATAGCCTGCGCCATTTTTTCCGTGGCTTTCCACATTGTATCATATATGATCACAGCTGAGCCGTCGTTTTTTCCCTGCGCCCATTCATAATATTTATTCACTATCTGAAGGGGGTCTTTCCTCCAGATTATTCCGTGACTGGGCGCAATAATATCCACCGGAATGTTCAATTTCTTGAATTCATCTATTTTCCTGATGACAAGGTCACTAAAAGGTGTGAGGATATTTGCATAGAATTTTATTGCTTCCTGGTAAACCTCTATCTCATCTACTTCATCATTGAAACGGGAAGAGGATGCAAAATGCATGCCAAAAGCATCGTTTGGCATCAGTATATTTTTACCTGTAAGATATGTGAACATGCTGTCTGGCCAGTGAAGCATTGGCGCAGCTACGAAAACGAGGCTGTTTTTCCCGAGGCTTATGCTATCACCGGTCTTTACGACCTTGAAATTCCAGTCTTCATGATAATGCTTTGGAATACTCTCTCTTCCTTTTTCCGAAACGACTACAGTAGCATTCGGAATAAGCTTCATCAATTCAGGAAGCCCTCCTGAATGGTCAACCTCGGCATGGTTTGCGATCACGTAATCGATCTTCTTTACATCGATGATCTTCTCAATGTTCTTTATCATCTCTTGCGAATAAGGACTCCAGACCGTATCCACGAGAGCGACTTTTTCGTCAATTATAAGGTATGCATTATAGGTCGTGCCCCTGTGCGTTGAATATTCGTGGCCGTGAAACTGCTTGATATTCCAGTCAACAAATCCAACCCAGTAAACGCCTTCTTTTAATTCCACTGTCATA
>Ga0172443_1112_pt1 | contig 12564 bp, 17 predicted proteins | sample MayberryNE_Catta_6_FD_114741 | JGI IMG/M metagenome (GOLD analysis project Ga0172443, IMG submission 114741) | reverse complement strand
TTCATCATCAGTCAATGGAAACTCACCGGCTCTACTATCATCTAAGATTATCTTATTTATAATTGTCTCTTTCCAGACTCACATGAGTTTAAATTCCCCTGCTCCTCCTTATACTGAACCTTGCGCCGCCCCTCCTCGAATGAAAAATCCCAGCCCCATGCGATCATCTGGGCGATGAATAAAACCAGCTTGTTTTTCGCTATTCGACGAACAGTATTCAATTATTTTCTCCCCGTTTTCTCTGCGGATTCAAAATATCCCTTCTCATTAAGATATCCCCTCAGCCCATCTTCCCATCCAGTCATCCCCAGCCCAAACTCTTCCAACCTGTCACTCACAAGCGCCGAAAACATGGGTCTTTTTGCTTTTGATCCAAGAGCGCTGGTTTTGGTCGGTATCAGGTTGGCATCAATGTTGAGGATTCTAAATATCCCCTTTGCGAAATCAAACCATGAACAATACCCGCTGTTCGCCACATGAAATATCCCGGAAGGCAGCTCTTTCATAAGAATATCCGCATCATCCCGGCCGCATCCCTGGTATATGTGGGGGACATCACCATATCATCCACGATATCGTTCTCCTCTGCCAGCGCCTCAGCCAGGTTTGACCATATAAAGCCTGCGCCTCCTGTTACCAGCACCATTTTACCACGCATTCATTCTTCTATAAGCTATTTGAGTATTTAGAACAGGGATTTCCACACAAATAAACATCCCCCAATTTTTCCTACTAACATACAGTAGTGACCAGATCATACAATTCTGACAATACAACTGTTGTCTCTTCATCTATCCCGGATACGATCTTCGTAATATTACCGATCCCGTGCGCTTCGTCCCCTGGATTTATCCTCTCTGGAGAATACCCGATCTTGAAATCCACTCCTCATTTCATACCGGAACTTTTCTCAAGGATTGGCTTTACTATATCTTCCGTAACTCCTGGATAAACTGTGGATTCTAATACTACCACAGCTCCTTTTTTAAGATTTTTGCCAACAGTTTCAACTGAGGATCTCACACAAAAGAGGTCGGGTTCTTTGGATTCAGTGACCGGTGTAGGAACTGCGATCAAAATAAAATCAGCTTTTTTTATTTCAGCCGGATTTGAAGTAAATATCAGGTTACTGTTTTTTTTCTTATTGTTCAGTTCCCCAACTTTTTTCCCATTCAGATCATAACCTATGACTTTCAAATGTTCTGAAAATGCCTCTGCCAGGGGAAAGCCAACGTATCCGACGCCGACGATGCAGACGACTGCGGATTTGTTTTTTATTCTTTTAGATACTTCCATTGTTAAACCACCATTTCGTTATTTCAGTAATTCTTTCTTTTCAACCTTGCCAAATTCATAATAATCCTTTTGTTTCAGATCTTTCATAATCAGAGCTATTTCATTTTTCTCTACAAACATAGTCCTCTTGCATGCAAGCAGAAACGCTGGAATGTTCAAAACGACAATACCGTTTTTCCTGGCTACTTTTCGTGCCTTATTATCACTGATCAGGAGCATAGAATTTTGATATTGTTTACATAATGCCATGCATTCCTTTTCACCTGTTCCCAAACGATCAAATTCCATACCTTCGAGCATTTCAAAATAGTTTTCTGAAACATTTAACATTTTTATATAATCCATTTTTAGAAATTTGTTCATCAAATCCGTTGTCGAAATCTCCCTCATTAGGTATATGCAGGAACTTTACATTAAAAAAATCTTTCACTAAATTCAATTTGCCAATTTTTAAAAAAGAACTTAAGAAATCGGTATCCAGTATTATGATCTTATCTTCCTGCAATCCTTATAGCCTCCGCTGCCATGTTATCAATTTCATCAAACGATGCACTAACATTTCTCTTAATCTTTCTCTTGTGTAAGACCTCTTTCATCTCTTCGATATTCAGGGAGGCTATTTCACACGCCTTTCCAAAGGATATTTCATCATTTTTATATAATTCAGATGCCACAGCAATTCTCAAATCTTTTCTGGATGCCATGAGCGTATTAACAGCTTCACTGATAAATTCATCCTCACTTGCATAAAATCCAATCTTTGGAGCGATTTGTATTTCTTTTCTTTTCTTATCAAATCTCGAGCCAACATTATTAACACCTACAATTCATACAACTGCGTCTATGTTTTATCCTATTATATACTTCCATTGCTAAACCACCTTACCGTTTCTCTCAATTCTTCTTTAAAATCACTTTCAGGCTTATATCCGAATGTTCTTGCTCTTGAGATATCAGCCAGTGAATGTTTAATATCGCCTGGTCTGGGTTCTTTATATAAAGGTTCAATGTTTTTCCCCAGAATCTCATTAATCATATCAACCAATTGATTAATTGTTAGCCTTCTGCCGCATGCTATATTGAAAATTCCTGTCTTATCAGATTCACATGCAAGAATATTGGCATCTACAACATGCTTGATATAACTGAAATCCCTGCTCTGCTCGCCATCACCGAAGATAACAGGAGGTTCATTATTCATTATGGCATTGATAAATTTTGGAATTACGGCAGCATATTGCGAATTTGGATCCTGCCTGGGTCCGAATACATTGAAATATCGCAGTGAGGCAGTCTTAAGACCATATATATCATGAAAAACCTTACAATAAAACTCACCTGTAGCTTTTGTAACAGCGTAAGGAGAAAGTGGATTAATGGGCATGTCTTCTATCTTTGGTAATGAAGGAGTATCGCCATACACTGAAGAGGATGAAGCACATACCACTTTCTTGACATTGCAGTCCCACTTATTGATTGCTGCAATGAACAGATTTGTATCAACTAAAAATCTTTGGATATTTCTTCTTTGCAATTTTACTTCCTTCCTCTTCAATTTCTTTTTCTAGTGCCTCAAGATCAAACCCCTTCACTTTTTCAATTATATCTTCCACCATTTTTTTGACATTCACTTTTTTGAGCAAGACCATTTCTTTCCCTGCACTCATAACAAACATTTCTTCACTCGGTTTAAGGTTTAATTCTTCTCTGATCTCTTTTGGAAGTAAAATCCTACCCCTCTCATCTATCTTTGTCAATGGCATATTCCCATATATCCCACTTATGGGTAATAAATATTTTTATAGAATCGGAGGTTTCAATGGTTTTCATGTCAGCGGGCCGAACAATGTAAGTATATGCTGCATGTTAATCCAGCCTCTTCTTTTTATATCAATCTCCGCCCCCACCAGCACATTCCACCCTCCCCCCAGCGTCTCCATCCGTTCCGTACTTAAAATCTTATTGCTTGCACTTTCGCGGGCAAACATATTCTGCTGAATGCTTGCAGGAACCGTTTTTTTTTGCAGCTTCAATCAGCCTATATAACTCAAATCCTCATCCTTTTTTCTCTTTTCATTTATCTCTTTTAGATGTCTCTTTAAGCTGTCATCGAATTTTTTTACTTCAAGCTCAATTTTGCCCAGGTCGATATTAATATCCAATATCTCAGAAGCTTTCTTGATCCCTGCATAACATGCCTTTATATCCAGGGCTTCCGGAAATGCTGTGTCGCAAAGCAGAGATATGCCATTTATTCCATTAAGCTTTGCATATTCTATCACAACCCCATTAACACCGCTGATTTGAAGCTGTCTATCCGCTTTTTTTATCCCTTTGCTCTCCAGGAAATTTAATAGTTCGATCGATGTTGCAACTCCTGATACTTCCGGTTCTTCAACAAATTTCTTTATGTGTGTGGCAATTACCGTATAAATCATTTCAACACCACAAAGCTTTGCAGCCTCCATGATTTTCTCAGCAAGCTCATTATCCTTTTCAGCAATGCCGAATTGCATTTCACCTGAGAACAGGATGAGGTTTTTTTCTTTTGAAAAGTAAAATTTGAATGGACTGATGTCGCGGTCCATAGGTATTACAAGACCTTTATCAAAACAGGCAACAGAAGGTGAAAGATAAGGAACATGGATATCCGCGAACAATTCCGGTTTTAAACTGTCCATAAAATAGTCAATAGTAGTCTTGGCGACCATTCCCATACCCGGAAGACCCACTAGCATGCGAGGTTTATCCATTTCCGGTTTATTATGAAATCTTAATTCCATGTTTTCACATTTTTAAAAAGCTGATCTTATTTTTCTCCTTAATACGTCATCATATTTTAGGATATGCTGAGTTGCCAATCTCAAATAATGAATGAAAAATAATCTCATTATTCTTAAACTTTGACTGGCTATTTTTCATCGTTTTAATCTTCAATAATAATAATTATAACAATAAGCATTTTTTTTCATGGATATTTATATAAATCGAGGAGTTATGATTATGGATTGCCTTTCAAAGGCAAAAATATAGGAGAGATTAAAAATGAAAACCGAAAAGAAATATAGCCAGAAGAAAGATGACGAAGAAAAATTAGCAGAAAAGATGTTTAAGAAAGCACCCATGTGGGCCTTCTAAAATTGAATTAATATGAGCTGGATGAAAATTGTTGCATTACTGAAATTATGCAACACTCCAGCCACAATATATTCGCCTTTTCCTCTTTTTGCCATATCACTTTTTCTAATATCGCGTAAAGAATTGTCAATATACGACTTTCCCATTATGGTTGCCGGAATAATTGTTTCATGGCTTCTGGCCTTTCCTTCAAATTTATGGAACCACTGCAATGATTTAAAAGAAGATAAAGCTGCAGGCAAAAAAACAATCTTAACTCAGGATGCTTCGATGCAAAAAAAAGCTCTTTTTATTGCAGTCCTGCTTTATGCCTGCTCTATGCTTATTGTTTATTATTTATCTAATGAACTTAAACGACCGATTTACCTGTATACTTTCATCTGGATCATTTTCACCTGGTGGTATTCAGATAATTTGATTCTTAAAAAAGTGATTGGTTTCAGATTGAAAGACCATTATTTGGGTGAATTAATTGCTTATAGCATCGCAATGCCGATGTACACTTTGAGCGTATGGCTTGTGTATTCAGATTTAAATTTGAAAGGAATTATAATTACTATAGCCGTCTTTTTCTTTAGCATATCGGCGCTGCTATTAAAAGATTTAAAAGATATATCCGGAGATAAGAAAGCTGGTCTGCAAACCTTTGGTGTCGTTTTCCTTCCATCTCAACTTGTACGATATTCTTCCTACCTTATGGTGTTATATTATCTGGTTTTATTGAATCTATTTACTCTAAACCCGGGTATTTTGATCATTACGATCCCATTTATTTATTTTTTAAAAAATACTTTTATTCATATGTACAAAAAGGACTGGACTTTAGAATTGGGTGATTTCCAGGCTCTTAAGGGCATAGGCAATTCAATATATGCATCCTTTATTTTTATAGGATTGAGCTCTTTGTTTTAGATTTCCAGGCAGGTGCTTGTTCCAGCGCTCATGAAAAAAGTATTTTTGTGGGTTTCAGATAAATAATTTCTTAATCTGAATTCAGGTGGAATGTATGCGGAACTTGGTGCCGAGATAATTCCAAAATAATTATTGCCCAATAATTTATTGATTTTTTCTTTGTATTCGAATGTCTTATTTGCGAATGCTGCGATAGCTCCAACATCCATTGAGAAATAAACAAATCTGCCATCATTATATTTCAAGTTATTTAAGCAGGATATGTAGGCATCAAATTTGTCATCGACAAGTTCATACACAAGGGCAACTTCTTCCGAATAATCTGAAATATCCAGGTAAAAAGGAAACAATTCAAAAGGAAAATAGGATCCTATTCCAAGAAGAAATGCCCCATTTGTTTGTTTATTAAGAAATAATAGCTCGTATGGCATTTGAGCTTTAAAATCTCCCTTATCGAGATGTTCATGCAATTCTTTTGCTTTTTCATCTGAAATATATATTAAATCATTTAGAGCCTCTACAGGTGCCTTGCCGTCCAGCGAGATCAATATATTTTTTTCAAATTTTGCTTTAAATTTCGTGATGACCTTGAATTCATTACCTACTATTTGCCCGGTTTCCTCTAATGTTTTCCCTTTCTGAGGGAAAATATCGTCATAAACAGCATTAATATTCTCTTTTTCTATGCTAAGCGCAGCAATACCGCCTTCGATATCCTCGAAATTAGAAAATATATTAGGAGAGTTGAATCTAACGTGTGTATGCATCACATTCATACCTATAATTGGAACTTTGTAACCTGTTTGTTTGGCGAAAATGTTTAAGATCAACGGGGATTGGTAGAAGATATTTTCTCTTTCACAGTAGTCAGAGAATTTTCTCACATATTCTTTCTGCTTCTTTAAATTTGCATTTTTAGATATTTTACTATAATAGAATCCTTTCGCAAAAAATTGAGCCATCTTAAATGCGCTTGGTATGTGTATCATCGGAAAATGCAGAACAACAACTCCATTTTCACATTTTACTCTTTTTGCAAGTTTCTCTGCAGATTCAATTATGCCTTTGCCTTTGATCGCATCTACTCGTATCTTTGCATCATCATCTGCGCATAGCACCAGTGTCGTTCCATCGACCCTCATATCATCGGGGTAGATCATACCGTCTACGGATGCACCCATTTGAGGAATATCACCATATTCTTCCCTCAATATATCCAGCATTGACTGATATTTGCCATGATATTTTAAAGTGGCATAAAATAATGCGAGGCCCGGCGTGAAATCCAGCTGCTCATGGGATTGGTCAATAATATCATATACGGCCTCTCTGGGGCTCTTTTTATTACTGAATAACGTGATAGATTTCGTTTTTCTCACCTGTTGATTGTTATCCAATATACAATATATAAGGATATAAATTTTACTGTATGATACTCATTATTATTATAATAAAACCCTATTATCATGCAGTATTCGAGAATCTGAATCCTCAAATCCCCAACCCTGGCGAGAACGCAAGTTTTCAATCACTCAAAGAATAAGTGACCATCTTTCTATCCAATCTCATATCCGCAGGATCATCTTCAACATCAAAGTGTGGAATTCCATATTCGTCATTCATTTTCAAAACAATGCTCTCAAAATCGGAACCTGCCATCAGTTCCTTTATCAGAACAACCACAGGTCCGATTATCCTGTAATCACAAAACCATTTATGCAATATAAGGTCCATGCCTCCGACATATTTCCTGAAGACATCTTTATAATACATTTCACTCTTACAGCAATCAAGATAATATAACTGGTAGGGTTTTCTCCCGGTACGATCAAATCCTTCTTTCATGGCATCCGTGAAATAGCTCACGTCGTCGCTCAGGCTCAGGTGTTTACCATATCCAGCATGGGTTTTCAGATATATGAGATCTTCATTCGTCAGGGTTTCCCGCCATATTTCCTGCAGATCCCCGCCGAAATTGCGTCCCAGGAAAAGACGAATCCTGGCACGTACGATTCTATTATTGTAGCCGAATGATTTTTCATATTCCTCAAATCCACGTTTGCTTTCAGTAAGCTTAAGGCCGATCAATCTCAGTCTTCGCCTGGCTTCCAGAAAGACGCCGTAGTCAAAAGTCGCACCAAGCGGGTCAGGTCCGATAAGGAGGGTTCCGTTGAATTTGCCTTCGCTAAAAAGCATATCGTATCGCGGGGCGATCCTGTTCATTTTTGACATGTGTGATCATTCTTTGATCTTATTGAAATTTAACGTTATGTCCCATCGGCCCATGAATGACAGGTTGGATGTATAAGAAATTTTATCAGTGTCCAAGTGTATAGATATATGGTTTATGGAAATTGAATTCAAGGATGATAAGATCTGGTCAAAGCAACAAAAAGATTTCATAGACATTGCATTTCATAAATAATGAAGATGAAAAAAAGCATCGCTGGCGGTTCCAAAATCCCCAGAAGTAACCTTTTAATCCCCCGCCGCCAATAAACACTCAGGGAGAGAATACACATGTCCATTCGATTTGACCGATTCACTATCAAAGCCCAGGAAGCATTCCAGGAAGCACAGACCATAGCACTTGACAGGGGGCAGCAGCAGCTTGAAGTAGAGCACCTTTTACTTGCTCTCATTAACCAGAAAGAAGGCTTAACTCTCCAGCTCCTGCAAAAACTCGGAGCAAATACCGGAGGAATAATCTCACAACTTGAAGAGGAGATCGACAAGCTCCCGCGTGTTGAAGGCGCTGGCGCCGGCCAGATATTCATGTCCACACGATTGAACAACACGGCTGAAGCTGCATTCAATGAAATGAAGAACCTTCGCGATGAATACCTGAGCAGTGAACATTTGCTTCTTGCTATCGCTGATGAGAAAAATGGCATCTCTGCGCGCATCCTGAAAGAGAACGGGGTATCAAAAGATGCTATTATGAAATCCCTCAAGGAAGTGCGGGGCTCATCCCGCGTCACTGACCAGAATCCTGAGGATAAATATGAGGCCCTTAAGAAATACGGCCGCGACCTGACTGAACTTGCCGCTATTGGAAAACTCGATCCTGTCATAGGCAGGGACAATGAGATAAGAAGAGTTCTCCAGGTCCTCTCGCGGCGCACGAAGAATAATCCCGTTCTCATAGGTGAGCCCGGCGTGGGGAAAACAGCCATTGCGGAGGGTCTGGCACTTCGGATTTTTGCCGGGGATGTGCCTGAGACCATAAAGGACAAGAAGGTCGTGGCGCTTGATATGGGCGCGCTTGTGGCCGGGGCAAAATTCAGGGGAGAATTCGAGGAACGGTTGAAAGCTGTTATCAAGGAAGTGCAGGATTCCCAGGGTGCAGTTATCCTATTTATTGACGAGCTCCACACACTAGTCGGAGCCGGGGCGGCGGAAGGAGCGATGGATGCCTCGAATCTCCTCAAGCCGGCGCTTGCCCGCGGGGAGCTGCATGTAATCGGGGCAACCACGCTGGATGAATATCGCAAGCACATAGAAAAAGATGCTGCACTTGAGCGGCGTTTTCAGCCGGTTCTCGTGGATGAGCCCTCGGTGGATGATACAATATCCATCCTTCGCGGTCTGAAAGAGAAATATGAAGTGCACCACGGCGTGAGGATACAGGATGCTGCGCTTGTGACCGCAGCGATCCTTTCGCATAGGTATATAACTGACAGGTTCCTTCCCGATAAAGCTATTGACCTTATCGATGAAGCGGCTTCAAAGCTTCGGATAGAGATCGACAGCATGCCTTCCGAGCTTGATGATATCGAGAGGAAGATACGTCAGCTTGAGATAGAAAAGCAAGCCGTCAAAAAAGAAAAGGACGAATATTCAAAGGAACGGCTTGAAAAAATAGACAAAGAACTTTCTGACCTGAAGGAAAAAGGCAGCCAGATGAAAGCTCACTGGCAGCTTGAAAAAGAAGCCATCGGGAAGATACGAAAGACAAAGGGAGACATTGAGAAGACCCGCATGGATTCTGAAAAAGCGGAAGTTGAAGGCAACCTTGAACGGGCATCTGAACTCCGTTATGGGACCTTGATAAATCTGCAAAAACAACTTGATGCGGAAAATAAGAAACTTGTCAAACTCCAGAAAGACCAGAAGATGCTAAAAGAAGAGGTTGATGAGGAAGATATCGCAGAAGTGGTCTCGAAGTGGACGCACATCCCGGTCAGCAAAATGCTGGAGGGGGAGATGCAAAAACTTGTGCACATGGAAGAGCGCCTTCGCCAGCGTGTGATCGGGCAGGATGAAGCGGTTATCGCGGTTGCCAATGCCGTGAGGCGCGGACGTGCCGGAATTTCAGATCCAAAACGGCCTATCGGTTCTTTCATGTTCCTTGGCCCCACAGGCGTGGGAAAGACCGAACTTGGAAGAGCGCTTGCTGAATTCATGTTCGATGACGAGGCTGCAATGATAAGGCTTGATATGAGTGAGTATATGGAAAAGCACACAGTTGCAAGGCTCATCGGCGCGCCGCCGGGATATGTGGGCTATGAAGAAGGCGGACAGCTCACAGAAGCCATTAGGCGCCGGCCATATGCTGTTGTTTTGTTAGATGAAATAGAAAAGGCGCACCCCGATGTCTTCAACGTGCTGCTTCAGATACTTGACGACGGACGGCTCACGGACGGCCATGGCCGCACTGTCGATTTTAAGAATACAGTCATAATAATGACATCCAATATCGGAAGCCAGTTGATTTTTGAGCTTCAGGAAAATGAAGCACAAATGAGGAAGAAAGTGATGGATGTTGTCAGGAGCCAGTTCAAACCCGAATTCCTGAACCGTCTTGATGAGATCATAATATTCCACTCGCTTGGGCTGCCGGAGATTATAAAAATCGTTGATATCCAGTTCAATATCCTAAAAAAACGACTGACAGAAAGGAAGATCGAAATTAATCTTACCGAATCGGCAAGAGACCTCATTGCAAGGGCAGGTTATGACCCATCATACGGCGCGCGGCCTTTAAAGAGGACTATCCAGCATAAAATCCTGGACCCCCTGGCAATGAAGATACTTGATAAGGAATTCGGACAGGGTGATACGATAGAAGTGGATGCGGATGGTGAAGAGATCATGTTCAGGAAAGTTGATTAGATAGAGACATTTTGATTTTCGTGATACGGATCCGTCTCGCCAATCGAGCTGTACATTGCAGTGCGCAAAGCGAGGTCTCGTGGATCCATAAAGTACGTGTCCTGCCGGTTGAGAACGTACCCATATCCTATTTTGGCCTCCGGGTCGGCGAATCCAAATGAACCCCCAAATCCTGGCGCTCCAAACGAGCCCGGATGACCCGATATTGCAACGTTTGTTTGTTTCATCTTCACGCCTCCAATTATTACCGATCTATAACTTCTGGAATCCCCATCCGGATGGTTATTTAGCGGTGCACTACCCGGCTATCGCATGCTGGTTTATGAACTATTTTCGGCAGTATATTTAGCTGCGTAACCAAAGCGCGAAGGGGCGATAATACGGAATCCTTCGCCCACACTATCCCGTGCTACCCACAGCCCCTGATCGTATCCACCACCAGCCCCGTGTACTATAAGTACAGGAGGACCTTCTCCCAGAATTGTAATTATTAGTGAAAGTCTGGATATCAATCTAACCTCCAATAGTTCCCAAAATAGAGTTTATTGAACCAAGTATTAAAATGTATCGTAGAAAATTTTGAGATTTATTACTATCTTCTGGTTTGAGAAACCACAGAGAGCGCAGAGTACACAGAGAAAAACGCCAATGCTCTGTGCTCTCTGTGAACTCTGTGGTAGATTTTCATTTCGATGAACCTTTTTTTCCAGAATAATTTGAAAAGTCTCAAAATTTTTAGGTTGTTCCAGGTTGTGCGCCTTTTTTCTGTCTGATTATGGTTGTCTTGATTCCCATTACTTTTTCGAGCATGAGTTTTTCCTGCGTTTCTCTCTGAGCAGTCTATGTATTTCGGCTAAATTCTCTGATAAATTCTGTTCAAAATTGTTCAATGGTTATTTTATCGATTTTATTCAGGCGCAGATTAATTATCTATAAACGGGAAAATGTATAACCAAAAATTTAATAACAAGAATTGCCCTTCAGTGAACTACCCCTTGCTCTCAAAAGGGGCTTCCCGCTTCATTGATTCCTATTGGGATTGCTCTGACGGGCTTGAATTCCGGCAATACCTGCCGTACTTATATTCTTGATTATCATCGCAGATACATGGTCTCTATTTAGCACAAGACCACAGGAAGGACATCTGTGTATCCTTACCGATAGGTCTTTTGGTACATGATAACCACATAGACATGTTTGCGATGTTCCGTTTGGATTAACCAATTCCACTATTTTACCAGCGTATTCTGCTTTGTAGATAGTTAAATTGATTAATTGTGACCATGATGCATCTACTATTGACTTTGCAAGACAATGATTTTTAAGCATGTTTTGTATTTGCAATTTTTCAAACACCACATGGTCATAGTAATTAATCCATTCAGGTTTTCCCCACGGGAATACATCGAATGATTGTTTCAGTCGGTTAAGCTCTGCTTGCCGCTTTCGTTCTGCAAGAGAATCGTTATAGAGATGTCGGCATGTTGTGAGAGTCCTCTCAAGAGCTACTTCTTGTTTTTTATTTGGGTATATCCGAAATTGAAATGATTTTCTCATGCTTTCTTAACAAACTATATATGGATTTGATATTATATATTCGTTATGCCTATCCCTTAAAATGCTATCTTAACAATTCCTTTTTCGGGATAGGTATTACAATTGCAAAGGGTCTAATTCATCCCCTCCCTCTCAGGAGGGGTCTTCTCCACCCTTTGAACCACGGAGATAATGTCATTTATATTTGAATTGTTGTTAAAATTAATAGCACAATGCTCTTCCCAATATTTCCATTATTTCCCTTAATAGAAAATATTTTTTTCTCCGTGTGTTATTTACATATAAATTTCGCGCCTGATTTTAGCGATTAAAGAATAGTTACTGAAAACCTTCTATCGTCTTGTGAGAGCGTGATAATGAGCGCGGAGAGCAGTCACCGGTATACCCCGGACAAAATAGTACCGGGGCCTGTAGCTGAAATCATGATTATTTCTCTCTATTGTATTCATGGGTATGTTGCTCAGAAATATACTTCTCAACGACATCCCATCCATTGCCAACATATCCATGGAAACAGCTCGGCGCCCAAGAAATAATTAAGTACTT
>Ga0172443_1057_pt2 | contig 12618 bp, 13 predicted proteins | sample MayberryNE_Catta_6_FD_114741 | JGI IMG/M metagenome (GOLD analysis project Ga0172443, IMG submission 114741) | reverse complement strand
GTCGGAATAAATATTGCAAATGTAGACAAACCAGGCTTTTTTCCAGGAGTTGAAACTGAAAATGCCGGAAAAGGTTTTCCAATATGTGCCCCGTGCGCAGAAGCATTATATGTTGCCAAATTTCATGTTTTTAAGGACCTTATTCAAACTATTTCTGGGCACCAAGCTTTAATCATCCCTCATTTAGTAGAAAGTGAAGATACAAAAGAGGGATTGGAAATTATTGCTTCAGCCTTAAAGTTGTTGAAAAGTGATGTAAGTGGTGCAAAAGAGACTGAGAGGTTTATTTTAAAACAATTATCTGAAAACAAGTCCATCGCTACTGTAACTTTTATTTTTGGAGAAGTTGCCGGTCAAAGTGTACAAAATATAAGAAAAGTTATACCCTGTGTTCTTCCATCAAGACTTTCCCAGATTTCAAAGACAATAGCTGATATAAATGAAATTAACGATTATTATACAGATGAACATCCATGGAAATCAAAATATCCTCCATTAAATGGTACACTTAAAATAATAAAAAATGTACTTGGTAATCCCAAATATTCAGATCGAAAATCTACAGGGGGAAGAAAACCATTTACATCTTCCTCAATTGATACCCTTGACCTAATAAGTGCAATATTTCTTAAAAGAAAATATCCATTGAATGATTTATTATCTGAATTTTCATCGAAATTATCATATGATTTCTTAGGTGCATTATCTAATGAGGACAAAAATATGCCAATTTATTCGATTCAAAATAATGTTCGAAATATGGTGTACTTGCTTTCATTCTTAGAGAAATTAGAGGTGATAAAAATGAATCCAGGAGATAACTTTGTTAGTAAATATCTTGAAGAGCATAAAGGCTTAAAAACTTTAAATGATTTCTTCAGCACAGAATCTAAGGGACTCGATACAAAAGAGAAACAGTATGCATTTTTAGTGGGGCTGTTATTTGGAAAGTTAGTAAGTGTTCAACAGGCAAGAGGGGTTTCCGCCAATGCTTTGAAGTGGTTGAAGGGACTTCAATTGAGCCAGCAAGATTTGATGGATATATTTGTTAAGACACGGAGCAAGTTGGATGACTATAGTACTCCTAAAAATGCTTGGTCAAATGAAATGAAAGGTGTGTCAGAAGCAATTGCTGCTCTGGGTGCCAATATTTCCAATTGGGATATTAGACGAAAAGAAATTCCTTATTATCTTTGTCTTGGGCAAAGCTTGTCGGGGTATTATCTGCCAAGTAAAAGTAACGCTAATCAAACAGATGAAAAGAAAGGAGGTATTTAATAATGAGTAATTTGAAAAATAGGAACGAATTTCTCTTCCTGTACGATATTAAGAATGGAAATCCAAATGGGGATCCTGACGAGAATAGACCACGCATCGATGATGTAACGAAAAGATGTTATGTAACAGATGTGCGATTGAAGAGGTTTATAAGAGATTATATAATACAAACACAAACCGATGGAGAAGATTCGATATTGGTTACTAAATTAGGTTCTAAAACAGTAAACCTAACAGATAGAGTCATAAATCGCCTTAAAAATACGGATAGAAAGAAAATAGAGGGCGATGCCTTGATGAATACTCTATTAGAGAATTTTGTGGATCTAAGAATGTTTGGAAGTCCTCTTGCTTTTAAAGGTCATCCTGATGAGTGGGGAGAAACCAGTAAAATTACTGGACCGATCCAGATTAATTTTGGTGAAACCCTTCATCAAGTGGAAGAAGTAACTTTTCATGGTACAAGCATTTTCAGATCGAAAGGTGAAGCAGAACTTTCCGAGCAGAAGCAAGGCACTTTTACAACCTATTATGCTATTCCCTATGGGCTTATTGCATTTCACGGTGTTGCGAACGAAAATGCAGCAAAGACAACGAAGCTTACTGAAGATGATTTTAAAAAATTTAAAATTGCGCTATGGAGAAGTGTAAGGGAAACTTCAGCCCATACTCGTACAAAACGTGATCAACAGCCTAGACTGCTTTTAAACATTGTTTATAAAGAGAACATTGAGATTGAAGAAAAAGGGGTAAAGAAAATGGTTCCAACCGAATACCATATCGGTGCTTTAGAGGAAAAAATTATATTAAAACCAAAAACAGAAATTAAAGAAGAAGTAAATATCAGAAAAATTGGAGACTATACTCTTGATTTCAGCAAATTGATAAATGCCCTGAATAAAGCTAAAGATAAAATAGAGCGGTTAGAATATTGTCTTTCTCCAGAATTTGCAGAACTTTACGGAGATAATTTAATCTCAGCAATAACTACGATAGACGATAAGATAAAGATTGAAAATCTTAACATAGATTATCTAAAATGAAGGGTTGGTATGGAATCAATTCCAATCATTGTTTTTAGATACTGGGGAAAGTACGGTCATTTTCGTAGACCCTACAGTAATGTGTCATCTTTTTCTTACCCATTCCCACCAAGAACGGCAATTGCAGGCCTATTAGGCGCTATTCTTGGTGTGAAAAAAGAAAAGGTTTCTGAAACTTTTGCTGAGAATAAATTAAAAGTTGGGATTGCGATCGAGGAAGAAATCAAAACAATTACTCATGTAACTAATTTCAGGCAAGATGGCCCCGGAGATATAAATTATTCCATTAAAATTCCGAAAAAAACTAAGATTCCAAAAGAATTAAAGAGACCTCCTGAATCGAATATGGCAACTCAAATACCAATGGAACTTCTGAGGAAGCCAACATTCCTCCTTTATGTGAGTTTAAAATTTTCTATGGATGAGTTAATCTCCAGAATCAAAACAGAGAGATCGGTTTATACTCCTTGCATGGGTTTGTCAGAGTTTCTTGCTGATTTGAAATACGTATCTGAGGGAATTGCTGAGCCATTGCCTTTGGAACCAAAAGAAAGAGAAATATCAACTATAATTAGAAAAGAAGATTGTTCTTTGTTGTTTGATAGAATTAAACCGGAAGATGGAGATAATATTATAGAATTGAAGGTTCCGCATCTAGGAACACCTGACAGAACCTTCACTTACAAGAATTATCTGTTGAATATGGTTCCAAAACCACTTCCTGTTAGTATGAGGGGTCAATCTTACCAATTTGAAGACAAGGCAATTACTTTTCTGTGAGGTGGTTGATTTGGAATATAATTTAATATCACATTCCTTACATACTCCTCTGAGATTATGTGACCATCTCAATCAGGTCTCTAAGGCCAGTAAATATCTTATCTCTCAAAAAAATCTCTGTTTTAATGGAATTTCAAAAAATCAGATAGAAGAGTTGATTATTCTAATTGCAGCATGCCATGATTTTGGTAAAAGTACAAACTTCTTTCAGGAATATATAAAAAGCAAAATAAACGGGACTAAATATCTGGGAACCGAAAAAGAAAAATCACATTCACTTTTATCAGCGTTTTTTGGATGGAACATGGCAGAAAAATGGGTCTTAAAAAATCCTCAGCTTGATGAGCACTGGAAATCATTTTTGCCATTTGCAATATTTATGGGAATCGAAGGACATCATGGCGAGTATAAAAGTATAGATGAAATATTAAAGAATATTGCTACAAATTTGGATTTATTAAAAAAACAAATTATAAATGTGAATCCAGAAATATATAATTATGAACTTTTTAATGTTAAACTTTCTGAGGGAAAAGATATCGATATTAATGTGCTTGATTCAATATGTAGCAAGCTCACAAAACTATATAGAAAATATGAGAAAATGGAGCTTGATTATCAAATTGAACAAAGGATTTTAGCACTTCTATTATATTCTGTTCTCTTAGAATCTGATAAAGCATATCTTGCATCAGACAAACCAGAACAATATGAAAGAAATCCCATTAATATCCCAGATAATCTTGTAGATATACATCTAAAAAGGTTAGGAAAAAATAAATCAATAGATGATGAAAGAAATAAAGCATATACAGAAACTATTGAATGTGTTAATACTTTTCCATTAAACGAACGTCTACACTCGATTACTTTACCAACCGGTCTTGGAAAAACCTTATTATCTGCATCGTGGGCTTTAAAACTCAGAAACAGAATCGAAGGAAAACAAGGTTTTACCCCGAAAATTATTGTATCGCTCCCTTTTTTATCGATTATAGAACAAACAGATAAAAATTACAAAGATTTTTTGGGAGATATTTATAAGAAACACAAAGATCGGCTATATTTGCCAAGGTATTCGATAGCGGATTTTAAGTATAAAGATGGTTTAGACAATGAAGAAAGAAGCGATAATTCTGTTGATTTTTTCTTGAATATATGGAATTCTGAAATAGTTGTTTCTACCTTCGATCAATTGCTTTATTCACTGTTTTCATTGAAATCAAAACATCTTATGCGTTTTCATAATCTTTTCAACTCGATAATTATTTTTGATGAGATACAAGCGCTGCCTTCAGAACTCTGGAAATCTTTTGAATTTTTCTTTAAGAAGTTATCGGAGATTGGAAACACGCATATTCTGTTAATGTCGGCTACACAGCCCGGATTTTTTCCAGGTGTTATTGAAAGAGTACCTAATCATGAAGATTATTTTAAAAATCGTAAAAGGACAAAACTCACTATAAAACCAGAGAAAAAATCAATTGAAAATTTCATGGAAGAATTGCCTGTTATTTTAAATAAACATTCTGATAAATCAGTAATGATAGTATTAAATACGCGAGATTCCAGTAAAACTATTTATAAAAAAATTAGAGATTTGATTGATGATAAAGTAATCTCTGAAAGACCAAAAATATACCTATCATCTCATGTTGCGCCGTCGCAAAGAAGTGAGAGGATTTTAAAAATAAATGATTGCATCAGAAATAAGAAAAATCCTGTGATTGTAACTACCCAATGTATTGAAGCAGGGGTAGATATTGATGTGGACTATATTATTCGCGATTGGGCGCCATTGGATTCGATATTTCAGGTGTGTGGTCGGTGCAATCGGAATGGAGAAAAGAAGGAAGGAGTGGTAGAAATTATTAAACTCGAATCAGATAATAAACTTTTTTCTGAAATGGTTTATGATGACATTCTTTTAGGTTGTACTTCCTTTAGTGTCGCAGGAAATTTGGAAATACCAGAAGAAGAATTTTATCAATTTGGATTTCGTTATTTTGAATCTGTAAGAGAACAATTGGGGCAGTCTATGAAGATTTTAAAGTCTTATGCGAATTTCAGCCATAAATATAATGAGAAAACAGTAAATATCAAGAAATTGTTAAGAGGCGATGAACATCAAGAGCACTTCATAATTTCATCTTTAGATAAAAAATTACCCGATGATATTAAAGATGCTTTGTCCAAAGAAGATAGATGGGAAAAACGATATGCTGTGAAAAAGCTCAGTAAACGCATAGCTTCAAATTCTGTAAGTGTAAGATTTGAAAACTGGATGCCATACAAGCCAGAAGATTTGGAAATAAATAAAAAAATTGGCTACTTTAGAATTTTAGATGAAAAGTTCTATAATAGAGATGATGTAGGACTCGATGTTGATTTCAAAAATCTAAGAAATGGTATTATTTTTGGATAAAAAGATTATGCACATACATATCCCCACCCCCGCCGCCCACCTCATCTATTCCCCCGCCCCTCCTCCTCGCTTCCCACAGGCGCATCGCACGCGGACAGGCGGCGCAAACAGCATACTGAGAAACGATATGATCAGGCAAACATACCAACAATTTAATAAATCTGCGTTTATCTGCGTTTATCTGCGGTTTGTTTTAGACTATATTTTGCTGCTTCCTTCCTCCATTAGACCCGCGCAATCAAGCGACAGCGCCGGATTTTTATCTTACGATATGAAAAACCACAGAGAGCACAGAGGACACAGAGAAAGGCAAGAAACCTCTGTGCTCTCTGTGTCCTCTGTGGTTGATTATCATTGCACATCCCCATCATCAATAGCGGAAAAGCGTCTTGATATTTTCAATAATTACATAAACCAAAGTTAACAAAATTGATAACAATCAGTCTTTAAACAATTATAAAGCAGAAGGAATAATGATGAAAAATCAAATTGTTCATATGCCAAAAAGGGACGATCAAGAAGATTCGAACAATGACCTCAACGAGGTGATCCTTAAACTCAGGAGTTCCAGACTTGTTCACTCGATCATCCTTTTTGGCTCAAAGGCAAGAGGAACTGAAAAAGAAAAGAGCGACATAGATATATGTATCATACCAAAACCAGATATTGAAGTATCTCTGAAAGAAAGGATCTCTTTTAATAATTCTGTCCCGGATAATGTTGATGTTTCATTTATGGATGAATTGCCTGTTTATATCCGTAAAAGGGTTTTTCTAGAAGGCAAGGTGCTTTACACTAAAGACATGTATTATATATTAACACTTTCAAAGATTAATGACATGGAATACGAACGATTTAAAAGGCTCAACAAAGAGTATCATAAACATGTTATGGAACGTGTGCGAGCCAAACTGAGATGATGAACTTGGATAATGATAGATTACTGGAAAAGATAGATGAATTGGAAAAATATCTAAGGGAACTAGATGAATACCTTCCGGAAGAAGAAGAGGATTATCTGAGCAATGGAATGAGGAAAAGAGCATGTGAACGTGCTTTCCAGCTGGCATGTGAGAATTTACTTGACATCTGCAATTTGATCATATCTGAGAAAGGCTTTGGAATGCCGTCCGATAGTAAAGATAGCGTCAGGAAGCTTGCCGAAAATCGAGTATTACCAGCATCACTTTCCACCAGGCTTGAAGAACTTGTTGGATTTCGAAATCTGCTTGTGCATCAATATGGTCGTGTGGATGATTCCAGGGCATTTTCACATTTACATCTAGAATCAAAAGATTTTTATGGATTTATAGAAATCATTGATGCTTTCATAGAACATGAAACCGAAAGACCGCATGAGTGAAAAACAGCCTTTATCTGTCATGAAATATGCAACCATCGATATAAAGGAAAACCCCGCCATCGGCGGCGCAACCGTTGGGGTTCTGGGGTCGCACCCCAGCGCCGTGATGATAAAGACAAGAAGTAAGGAATAAAGCGCATTAAAAGTGAAAATATATGAACCTCAAAACTTTCACCCTAACCCTCGCATCCACCCGTCCCATCCACGGCTCAGCCTCGCATTTACGCGGTTTCTTCGCAACAAAATTCAACGAGTACACCCTCCTTCACCAGCACAACGCTGATAAATTCATCTACAGCTACCCACTCGTGCAATACAAAATGATAGACGGCGCACCCATGGTCATCGGCATCAATGACGGCGCCGAGGTTTTAAAACAGGTATATGATAAATACGATGAGATAAAGCTCGGCGATGAGGTTTATGAGATCGTGGAAAGGGGCATCTGCGTAAAGAACCAGGAATTCGGGCTCTCAGAGAAGATATATTCCTACGAGTTCGCAACTCCCTGGCTTGCGCTCAACCAGGAGAACTATAAAAAATATTATGCTTTGAAAGATAGCGCAGATAGGCTTGATTTCCTGAGAAAAACACTCACTGGAAACCTGCTGTCCATGTCAAAATCCCTGGATTACCAGGTTTCGGATAAAATAAAATGCGATATTCAGGTAAATATCAGGAAACGCAGGTTGAAAGACGTGAACGTAATGACCTTTATCGGAGGATTCCAGGCTAACTTCATCATACCCGATTATCTAGGTATAGGAAAATCCGTATCAAGAGGTTTTGGCGCTGTTATCATGAAAAATGATCAAGGAATTAACTTTAATAATATATATACTAAAGCTGACAAATATGATACTACAGAATAAAAATATATAAATTACTTGAAATTAACAATATGAAATCTGAAGAACTCATAATAAAGCTAAAAAGAGAATTCGAATTCATAAAAGACGACGTAGAAGGTATCTTACTTTATGGTTCCTGCGCCATGAATACCGCAAATGGACGTTCGGATATTGACATCTGCCTCATCAAACCCCGGACTAAGGGGGTCTTAAACCGGATTTTTCAAAAAGTCGGCGGCAGGTATGATATAAAGATCTTTGAAGATTTGCCCCTGTATGTTCAAATAGAAGTGATCAAGAATTATAGAGTCATATTTGGCGATGAGCCCTCTATTTCTTATTATTTTTATCATTTCAGGAAAAATTGGGAAGATATGAGTCACAGGATAACCGACAACAGGTTCAAAACAGTAACTGAGATGACAACGACAAGGAGGAAATGGCTTGAAACAAGAAGACAGGTATCTTACAAAAGTTGAGAGGTTTATCAAAGAAGAGGAGTTTATTATGACCCATACCATCGAAAATGATGTAAACTGAGCGGGCTTTGCTATATTCTCTTCAGGTTTCTGTGGAAATTTCAATGGATATAGTCGCAATGAAAATACGGGACATGGGTTTGAAGGTAGATGATGATGCCACAAATATCGATAAGATCACAGAAAAAGGAATTATATCACAGGAAGAAGCCGATTTCCTAAGAGAAATGAACGGGGTCAGGAACTTCATTGTTCACAGGTACGATCGGCTTGATATGAACATCGTAAATGAAGCCATTTCAAGGATAGATGAACTAAAAAGTATAGTTATAATAGTGGCCGAGCACTGACATGCAGCTTGTAATCAACACCCGTGGTTCATATCTCAAAAAGGAAAAGAACTGCTTTCTTGTAAAGAATGATGATAAGAGTTTTGAAGTCTCTGCAGACAAAGTTGACAGCATCCTCATAACCACCTCTGCAACCATTAGCACGGACGCTATCGAGTTCGCCGTCGAGAATAATATTGATATCGTTTTCCTTGATTTCCATGGCAACCCTTTCGGGAGAGTATGGCACTCAAAGCTTGGAAGCACCACCCTTATCCGGCGCCGTCAACTTGAAGCTGAAGCATCCGTTGTGGGATTCAATCTTGCTCGTGGCTGGATAGTGCAAAAGATCGATAACCAGGTCGATTTCCTGAAAGACCTGAAAAAAAACCGCCCTGATGACGATCTACTGGCTCCAAAGATCGCAAAAATTGTCGAACTCAAAGAAAATCTTGTTGGCATGAAAGGCTCGCTGGATGAAAAGCGCGGTTCGATAATGGGAAATGAAGGGATGGCCTCGCTTAATTATTTCGAAGCTCTTGGCAATATCATGCCAGAGGGATGGAAATTCAATGGCAGAAGCCGCGATCCGGCGCAGGATGCTTTTAACTGTCTTCTTAATTATGGCTATGGCATCCTGTATTCACAGGTCGAGAAAGGATGCATAATAGCGGGACTTGACCCTTATATGGGCTTTTTGATAAAATCCCGGGAGGGCTTTACCTGAACAAGGACGGGAAAGCGGTTCTGATAACAGCGGTCAATGAAACGCTTGATAAGGATTTTGATTATAATGGGCGCAATGTCAAGATAAGGAACACTATACAGATGGAATGCCACAGCATAGCGAATAGCCTGATAAAATAAAAGGAGAATATTAAATGACAATGGTATGGGTGGTTTATGACATTACGGATAACACCACACGCAAGAATGTGGCGCGTATTTGTCTGGATAAAGGACTTTATAGGGTACAAAAAAGTGTTTTTCTTGGCACTCTTAATGCGAACGAAAGGGATTCCCTGGCTCTTGAATGTGAAGGCGAGATCGACCCTGATGTGGATTCTGTTTATGTTTTCCCCATGGATGATGAATCTTTCAGGAAGGTCAAACTTCTTGGCCAGGCATTCGATAAGAAGCTTGTGAGCGACGAAGTGTTAACAAAATTCTTTTGAGGGCAATGCCAGAAAGAGATACAATAATAACTATTTCGGATGTGCTTGAATACCTATTCTGCCCTCGTTTTATTTATTTCATGCATTGTCTTGCAATTGCGCAGCACGAGGAATCGAGGTTCAAGGTTCAAAAAGGCAGGGAAGTGCACGAGGAAAAGCGAATTACGAACACCGAATATCTTAGAAAAAAGCTTGGCGTTGTGAAAAAAGAACTCAATGTTTTCATTGCCTCGAAGAACCACCATATCAAAGGGATCGTGGACGAGATACTTTTTCTGGATGATGGAACTGCGGCGCCTTTTGAATATAAGTATGCCGAGTTCAAGGATACGATATTCCAGACTTACAGATTCCAGCTTGTTCTTCATGCAATGATGATAAAAGAGAACTACAATTTGGATGTTAAGAAAGGATTCATTTGTTTTACGAGAAGCAATAATCACATTGAAGAAGTAGATTTTACGGAAAAGGACTTCAAGAAAGGTATTGAGATCATTGATGAAATACTAGAAATTATTGAAAAAGGTTTTTATCCGGGTAAGTCCAGATATAGGAATAAGTGTATAGACTGTTGCTACAGCAACATCTGCACCTGATTTTCTTATCCTTATAAACCATTCCATAATTTTGCGGCAAGAATTTAGACCACAAAATCTAAGCATTCTTAGAGCATATTTTCCCTTGAATAGCTGAAAATTTGTGCTATTCGAGAGGCACATCCACTAAAACAAGGATTGAAACTACCCATAGAGTAAGCGTGCGGTTTTGTACTAATGTATTCGAGAGGCACATCCACTAAAACAAGGATTGAAACTTTGGATTCTTGCATTCGCAGGAAAATTTCCTATTATTCGAGAGGCACATCCACTAAAACAAGGATTGAAACTGTTTCAGCCCGAAGAATGGATTAACAGGATTTACAGGATTTGATAATAAAATGTTCCTGTCGATCCTGTGAATCCTGTCAAATGTCGTGGTTGTGACCGTTATGGATTGGAAGAAAAAAATCTAATTATAATGAAATAATGTGCGAAATATGGGATTAATATCATTTCCTTAAATAATTTCTAATTTTTCCAGAAATATTTCCATAAACCTTTTTAACAATCACGTTACTCAATACCCAGATGATCCTTGGCATCGATATTGGTGGAGCGAACACAAAAATAGCTTCTGATGATGGGAAAATAGTTGAATTGCATTATATCCCTCTCTGGAAGAACACAAAGCTACCCGGGATGCTGCTTGAAATTGCACAGCGCCTGAAACCGGAAAAAGTAGCCGTTGTCATAACAGGAGAACTCGCGGATTGTTTTCCGGATAAGGATGCAGGCCTTTCGTATATCATTGATGCGATCAATAATGCCTTTGCAAATGCTTATTTTCTGGATAATGAAGGCGCCCTCATAAAAGAAAAAAAACGAAGCATTGCGGCAGCCAATTGGATGGCTTCTTCACTTCTTCTGGGAAAAGAATACAGGGATTGTATATTCGTTGATATTGGTTCAACAACTACTGATATAATTCCTATCAAGAATAGCAAACCCCTTGCAAGCAAAACGGATTTCAAACGTTTGAAAAGTAGTGAACTTGTATATTCAGGGGCGCTACGGACAAATATTGCAGCAATATTGAAAAGTGTAAAATTCGGGAATATGGAATCACGCATTTCTTCCGAATTATTTGCAATTACGGCTGATGCCTACATTGTTCTTGGATCGATAGAACAGGAGAATTATACATGCGACACACCGGATGGCGCAGGGAAAACATTGATTGATGCAAAACGAAGACTTGCCCGCGTAGTTTGCGCAGATTTGAATGAAATAAGAGAGGACGAGATTTTTTCGATCGCAAGACAGGTTATGGATGCACAGGCCAGTGATATCAGGGCTGCAATTCAAGAAATATCACAGGGACATTGCATTAAAAAGATCGTGGCATGCGGCCTGGGGGAATTCCTGGCAACAAAGGCAGTAAATGAAGCTGGTCTTGAGATAATCTTCATCTCTGAAAAATATGGGGCCAAAATATCAAAAGTATTTCCGGCCTATGCTGCTGCACGGTTGTTGAAAGATGAAAAAACCTAAAGGAGATTTCACCCCTTCAATTTCGGAAGTATTTTTCGTTTGATACCGAGCACTAATAAAACCAGGACACCCAGATAGACCAATATCGGTATAATAAATCCCGTGAATACGATAATTCCCCTGACACTCTCAATAAATCCTCTTACTGCCTCTCTCAGGGACTGGGAAATACCCCATCCTTCACCTGTAAGAGGAGCGGGCTCCAATACATCTACCGAGATAGTTGACATCTCCACGCTCCGGTTCAGGAAATTGAGCCTGCCGGTTAAACTCTCAATCTCACCCCGCACTCTTTCCAGTTCATGCTCTGTTTCAAGAATATCCTTTACGGTAGTTGCCATTTTCAGTATCTCTTGAAGCCGTATTTCCTGTCTTTTAAGGTTATCAAGCCGGGCGCCAAGATCGATGAACTCTTCGGTGACATCCTGCCCTGAAACCTGCCTGTGCTTTTCAGTCCCAAGCTCACTTATTTTTTCAATAGTCGAATAAAAATCCTTTTGAGGTACTCTTGCAGTAAGATATCCTCTCTTTCGATCCCCTCCGATATCGCTAACGGAGGAACTTGAAATGAATCCCGCATTCTCAAGCGTTATGTTGGTGATCCTGTTGATCGCGGCCTGGACACTTTCCACTTCGATCGTCAGGGACGCAGTTGAAATAACTTTTCTTTCCGGTATTGTTTTTCCGCTGCTTTCTTCCTGTGGGGAAATACTTTTTGTACCTATAAGGGAGTAGTCCGTATCCGATCGGACCAAAGATCTATCTTGTCCCCCCATCTGGTAATTGACGCATCCTGCGATCAATA
>Ga0172443_1111_pt1 | contig 12720 bp, 17 predicted proteins | sample MayberryNE_Catta_6_FD_114741 | JGI IMG/M metagenome (GOLD analysis project Ga0172443, IMG submission 114741) | reverse complement strand
CCAGTATTATGATGGCATCAGAAGTGTTGTTAATAAATGATTCAAGTTTTTCTTTAGTACTTTTCAGTTCAGCTTCTGCTTTCTTTCGTTTTCGCCGCTCTTGTGCCTCGCTGAGTTCTCTCTCGATAGCAGGTATGAGCCTTGCAAGATTGCCTTTTATGAGATAGTCATGCGCTCCGGCTTTCATGGCCTGTACAGCAGTATCTTCACCGATATTTCCCGATACAATTATTATCGGTATGTCAAGACCGCTTTCCTGTAATATCCTGATCGCATCCAATCCCGAAAAATCAGGCATTACATAATCAGATATAACGATATCCCATGCTTTTGCCGTAATTGCAGTTCGCATGCCTTCGGGAGTGTCCACAAGTTCATAATCAGGTTCGTAACCACCATGCTCAAGTTCCCCAATTAATATCCGTGCGTCAAATCTGGAGTCTTCAATAACCAATACACGAACTTGTTTATTCATTAAGGATTATCCCCTTTTAAAAGATATATTTATGGTTATGATACTAATCATAATAGTTTAAATAGATTTTCATGTGTAATTTTTTTAAATTGTGTAATATAAAATTTGGACTTATGCAAGTTTTGTCTGCTGGGACTTTGCTTTTAATCCGTTCTTTTTCAATTCCTACATGAACAAATTAGAAAAACAAAAAAGCAAAGAAAAACAAAAATTGCGCTAATGTTATATACTTCATGAAATTATAATTAAGCAATGGCACGAAAGCTGAATTCTCTGGATCTTCAAATTCTTAAAAAAATCGCTCCTGAACTTGTCGATAACACATGCGGACATGCGGGCTGGGAATTCAGGTCAGTGCTTCCTCCTGTGAGCCAGCATATTTCTACCTCAAAGAGTGATTTCAGGGAGCGGTTGTTGAAGCTTTCTGATGAAGAATTGAATTATCTCGTCAATTTGATCTTTGAGGGAATGGAGAGCCTTCATTGCGTTAAAAAGGAGCATGTCGATACTCTTATTGAGGTCACAGGCGAAAAGATCTCAAGAATAAAAGCCGCAGAATTGCTTGAACTTTACAGGTTCGCAGGTGATTGAAATGCCGCATATTATGGAATTGTTCGGGAAAACAAGGGTTGTAATAAAGGATGGGAAAGTTGTGGAGGTTGGTGAACCTGTTGCGGATTGGTGTCCTGTTTTCAGTAAGGTTTCAAATGTTTCAAGACTCACCTCCCAGGAAGCAAAAAAGAATATGGAATACAGGATAAGCGAACTGGGGATGTTTACCCCGGAAAGAAAGTTGGATCAGGGTGTTTTTGTCAATTTCGGGGCAAGTGAGATAATGATGACCGCACTTTCCCGCGGGCTTGTCGATTCCACGGTCACTGTCTGCGACGGTGCGGGAACCGTGATCACTGATAATCCTGCACTGGTACAGGGCATGGGGGCTTTGATGTCAGGACTTATTGAAACCGAACCGATACCACAAATAATTGCCGGGATCGAATCGCGGGGAGGTATAGTTCTTGATAAAGAAAATGCAAGAATAGACCAGACAGGTGGTCTTCTAAGAGCGTGTGAACTGGGTTATAAGAATATTGCGGTAAGTGTTGTCTCTCCGGCAGAAGCGGGAAAACTTCGTTTGATAGAGAAAGAAAAAAATATTGACCTGATCCTTATCGGAGCTCATCTCACAGGTATCCAGAACAGGGACGCACAAGAGCTTATTGCGAAAATGGATATTATCACAAGCTGCGCTTCAAATATGGTGCGCCACCTTGTACATCCCGTTCTCCAGGCTGGCACTTCTGTTCCCATGTTCGCATTGACACAAAAGGGTAAAGAGCTGATCATTGAGAGGGCGAAGGAAATTGATTCACCAATTCTTACAAGCATTGCACAATTGCCTGTGCTGCCTGAGCATAAACAGCCAAAGCCTCTCATTTAAGATGCTTTTTTGATGCATATTTTTATCCGGGTCATGCCGCAATGTGCTGACAGCCAGACAATATTCGAAACATTTATAATGTATAATAAGGTACTCCGATAAAACTAATTTATAGTTTTTTATGGTGATTTGAATTCAATATAGGAGGATATGATAAAATGGTATTAGATTTAACCATGAGCATGGCTATATTGGCACTCATGGGAGCTCTTGCTACTATAGCTGGATGCCTTGAGGATCTTGAATCCGATGTAGGCTCCCAGAGTAATCCGAACTCCCAGGTACAATTAGCTCCCCAGATGGGGTTTTTGCACAGAATATTTAACAAAGCGATTTCAGGTGAACCAATCAGCAATGGCATGTCTGCTGTGATCGGCGGTACGGTCACAACTGTACTTTTGAGCCAGAAGTTCTACCCATTGACCGCAATAGTAATCGGCGCGTTTTTCGGCGCGATCATATTGGGCATCTTTGCTACAACCTCATATGCAGGAAGGGTTGCGAGCCAGACAAGGTTCAAGCAGCCTTTGTATATGGATATTATGAGATATACGACCCCTTCGATCATCGGGCATAATTTCATTATGAATTTCTGCCTTGTAGCTATTGCATACATCCAATTTGAAATACTCGGATATCCTTTCACTATTCCATTCCTTGCATTGATATGGGGAATTTCCGTGGGCGCTATCGGCTCATCTGTTGGTGATGTGCATTACGGCGGAGAACGTGAATTCCAGAACCGCGAATTCGGATGCGGTCTTAACACTGCGCTTTCAGGACGTATTGTGAGGAAAGCCGAATCGGGTTTAAGGAACAGCATAGATAATGTCTGGTTCTGCGCCAAGTTCGGAGGACCTGCAACAGGCATAGCTCTTGGTCTTACTGTGTTCTTTTCAAGCTGGCCCACAACCATTTTCGGCTATACATGGAAAGCGATAGGTGTGGGTGTATTAATTGTAGTAGTTCTCATAATAATGAACAGGCTGATAGAACTCAACGTCAGGCATGCTTATGGCCCATATAAGGAAGAAAAAAATGAAAAGGAGGCTAAAGCATAATGGTAGCGATTGATCCAACATTATTAACTAATATTTTATTGATCGGCTTGAGCGGGACTCTCATTTGTCTTGCAGTTCACTTCATTCCAGTAGGCGGCGCACCTGCGGCAATGGCACAGGCAACAGGTATCGGAACCGGGACTGTGGAACTTGCGGCAGGGTCAGGTCTTGTAGGACTGATCACAGCAAGTTACATGTACGCTTATGAACCCCTGGCTAGTATTCCCCTTGTAATGGCAGCAGGAGCAATGGGCTCCATGGTAATGCTTGCAAGCACCATGTTTGCTGGCGGTTTGATATACGCTTATGGCGTGGCAGTGCCATTTGCCTCAGCACAGGTCAAAAAAGACCCGATCACTGGAGACAGGCAGGATACCTATATCTCCAAAGGAACACAGGGACAGGGCCTTCCTACTATCTGCTTTGTTAGCGGTATTGTGGGCGCTGCGCTTGGAGGTATTGGAGGGGCTCTTATCTATTATGTCCTGGTTGGAATATACGGACAATTGATCAGTGCAACAAGCGCCGCCGCAGTTGCGGGCGTATTTACCCTGGGCGTTTTCTATGTTAATGCTGTTGTCCCATCATACGGCGTGGGCGGAACAATTGAAGGAGTTCATGATCCCAAGTTCAAGCGTGTGGTCGGCAAAGACATTTTCACAAGCTTTTTCGTAAGCATTCTTTGCGGACTTCTTGCAGTATTGATCGCAGGAGGAATCTCACCATGAGCGATGTCAAAGAAAGATCACCCAATCAATTACTGCTTATCGGGATAATCGGAGGGCTTATTGGAATATATCTAACATATATTCTCCCTGCTATCAGTATGCGAATTAGCGGAAATTCTGTTATCATGCAAAATGTTAGCGGGCTGCTCAATGTCATAGCCCCCACATTCGGAGCGCTTGGAGGCATTTGCGCTGTTCTGTGGGGCGCAGACGCAGTAAGGCGCGTTGCAAAATATGGCCTGGGAACCGGTGTCCCATCCATCGGACAAATTGCGATGGGAATGGGAATAATTGCTGCCATGTTCGGCCTCGCAATAGTAAAAACTATTGTCCTTGCAGGTCCGATAGTAGCTCTGGTAACAGCATCCATTCTCGGATTCATAGTTGGCTGGTTTGCACAGAACGTCATAAAAATGAAGATACCTGTGATGATCCGCTGTATGACTGAAATCGCTGCTTCCGGAACGATAATCATTATCGGCTTTTCCGCGGCAGTAGCAGGAAATTTTGAGTTTGCAAATATTGTTACACTGGTTTTCGATAATGGTGTAATGCTTGCAGTCTTCTGGGTCGGTGCTGTTGCAATGCTGCATCCTTTCAATGCATGTCTTGGTCCTGATGAAAAGCAAAAGAGGCTTTTGTATCTTGCTGGCTCAACAGGAGCCATAACAATGGCAATAATCGGAATTGCTGCAATCATGACACTCGGTGCATCAGGAGTTCTAACCCTGGTCCTTGGAATAGTCCTCTGGATAATATTTTACAAGAAATTCTGGGATGAAGTTTATCATGATGCTTCATCAGTGGTCGGAACCGGATTGATCCCCAAGACGGAGGCATAAAAATGAGCCATATAAGAGTTGTTCCGGAAATGCACCTGATCCTGGATCCCACGACAGGTGTGATCGCAGAAGAAAAGGATGATGTTGTGGAATATTCACTTGACGCTGTGAAAACGCAACTGGATGAACTGGATAATATCGTCACTGATATGATGAACCAGCTTGATCCCAGGGCAAAATTATTGAGCATGTTCCCTGGAAGAGAGAATGCTTCCTATAATGCAGGAATCATAACAAATGTATTCTATGGTGCAATAATAGGATTTATCGTGTCCTTTTTATTGCTCATTGTGACGAAGCTTGGAGGGATGTAAATGGCGAATAAAGTAAAACCTGCAGCAGGATGGCCTGTTGTTAAAGGTGAATATGACGCTGGAAACCCGGAAAATTGCGTTGCAGTAACCACATGCGGCTCGCATCTTAAAGGCGCACCGCAAATAGCAGCTGGCGCATGTATCACCGGCCCGCACAAAACTGAAAACCTGGGTATCGAGAAAATTGTCGCCAACATTATTTCCAACCCCAACATACGTTTCCTTCTCGTTACAGGCGCTGAAGTAAAGGGCCACATTTCAGGTGAAGCAATAATAATGCTTCACAGAAATGGGATCAAAGACAACAGGATCGTAGGTTCAACAGGGGCTATCCCCTACATTGAAAACCTGCCTGACGATTCCATAAAGAGATTCCAGGCACAGGTCGAGATAGTTGAAATGATGGGTACTGAAGATGAAAATGCCATCATTTCAAAGATAAAAGAACTTGCAGCAAAAGACCCTGGTGCATTTGCCGGCGAACCGATGATAATCCAGGTCGGCGAGAAAAAAGAGGCAGAAGAGTTAGGCGGGGTCAAGCCCATGTCAGCCGAGCTTGCGTCCATCCAGGCAAGGATAAAAGGCGTTCAACAGCAGACGATCGATATCGGGAATATGAATAAATTAATGTCAGGTATCTATACAGGTAAGATCGAAGGTATAATGATAGGTCTTGTCGTTGGATTGACCATTCTTGGAATACTGATATTCGGCGGAGGTGTTTAAAATGGCAGAGAAAGAATACGAATATGGAAAAGGCGTACCAATGGTATTATCTCCTTCAATGGTTGCCATAGAATCGCTGGTAGCTGATATCAGGTACAGGGGCCAGCTAATTGCAAGGAACCAGAAACTTGAATCAGGTGTTGGCGCAACAGGCGTGATCGGTATCTCGATTGGTTTCGTGATCGTTATGATAGCAGTACTTGTTCCTCCTTATTTGATGGGGTGAAAAAATGGCAGAAAAAGTCCCAATAGTTATCGTAGATCCGGAAGACTACAAGAATATCCTCCAGAAATTGGATGAAATAGATGAAAAGATCGAGTTCACAAATTCTGAGATACACCAGAGATATGGAAAAAAAATAGGAAGAGACATAGGAATACTGTACGGGATTTGCGCATCGCTCATGATCGTTGTGGTATATTTGTTACTGCTTCTTTCACCAGCGCTTTCAAACCCGGTATTGATCAATGCAGTAAAAAGAGCTTTAGGATTAGAATAAGTGAGGTGCCAAGATGTTCAGATTTGATAAGAAACAAGAAGTATTTGAGTTCGGTAAAATAAAAGTGGGCGGACAGCCTGGAGAATACCCAACAGTACTTGTCAGTACGATGTTTTATTTAAAACATAAGATCGTGACTGATGAAGACCATGGCGTATTTGACAAAGCTGCAGCCGAGAAACTGTGGAATACACAGGAAGTGATGGGAGATACGACAGGAAATCCATATTTCAATCAGCTTGTAGGTGAAACACCTGAAGCTATCAAGAAATATATTGACTGGTTCGTAAATATATGCGATGATGTACCATTCCTTGTTGACTCCTCTGACGGACATGTCAGGGCTGTTGCAGCAAAGTACGCAAAGGAGATCGGTGTTGAGAAACGTGCCATACACAATTCCATAAATGCAAGTATCGGTGCTGAAGAGATCAAGGCTCTAAAGGAGAGCAAGATGACATCCGCAATTGTTCTTGCATTCAATGCCACAAACCCCAGCGTTGAAGGAAAACTTGAGATCCTTGAGAAAGGAGGAACAGGACAGACAAAAGGTATGCTTGATGTAGCAAAAGAAGTCGGTATCACAAGACCCCTGGTGGATGTAGCAGCAACACCTCTCGGAGCAGGTTCCGGAGCTACTATCAGATCGGTTCTTGCCATAAAAGGTAAATTAGGCTTACCTGCAGGCGGAGGCTTCCACAACATGGCTTCGGCATGGGACTGGATGAAGAAATACAAGAAAACAGATCCGGATGCAAAGACCGAGTCATGGCCGCCAGTAGATATAGGCACAAACCTTGTCGCACAGATAATGGGCGCCAATTTCCTGCTGTATGGTCCTATCGAGAACGTAAAGAAGGTTTTCCCCGCAGTAGCAATGGTAGATATCATGCTCGGTGAAACTGCAAAAGACCTTGGCCTCAGTGTTCTGGCTGAATCCCATCCGATAAAGAAACTGGTGTAAATTAAATTTACACCGATTTTTTTTACTTTTTTAGTGCAAAAAAGTTTATAAATTTATGCATTATAACCTTTTTACACAAAGCCACTGCAAACGCAAAGTATATGTGGACAAATGTAAATAATATTAAATGCTATTAAGCAAGGGAGTGGAATGTATGTAGATATTTAGGTGGGACAATGTTCCAGGAAAAGATAATGGAAGACTCATAGAGTATCTGGAATATGGTGTTTAAAATCAGGAGGACGTTGGATGTTATGGCATATATACTGGAGATATTAATAGTTATAATCGGAATTATTTATGGCTACATGAAACCAGGCAAAGAAGACCGCTCAGCATTATTGAAAAGAGGAGTGGTGATCGGAATAATTCTGGGCGCTATAATGGTAGTACTTGGATTATTAGGGGGCAGAACGATTCTGCTGCTTGGCAGTTTGGCCGGAGCGGCCGTATTTATCGAAGTTATAATCCTTGCAGTACTATTCATCATAGGCACCTACATAGGAGATATGCTGGAGCGCAAATAGTTAAAATTACAATCAGATAATAAGGGAGGAATAATATACTATGAAAAGCAGCACAAAAGATCAGATTAAAGGCAAAGTTCACAAAATAAAGGGCGAAATCAAGGAAACTGCGGGGAAACTCACCGATAACCCTGAACTGGAAGCAGAAGGCAAAGTAGAAAAACAGGTCGGCAAAGTTCAAGAAAAGGTCGGCCAGGTCAAAAAAGTCTTTGAGGAATAACGCTGTATAATGTGCAAGTGTTTGAGGCCCACAACCTCAAACATTTTCTTTAATTTTTTTCTTTAACTTTTTTATGAATTTTGCCACATAATCTTGCTGAAATCATCCTTGTTTGTGCAAGCAAATATTAATAGTCATAAACCAATATACGATCATTTAAATTTAAACAAACCTGAAGGGTAAAATATGCACTGGCGAGAAAAAGAATTGCTTAACGTACTGAAAAATGGAAAACTGACAACTACCGAGATAGTCAGCAGGGTAAATATGAGCAAGGCAACTGCCCTGAAATACCTGGATGGTATGAAAGAAAAAAACCTGGTTGATGGCGAAGAGATAGGCACAACAAAAATCTGGTTTTTAAAAAACGAAGAAGAAATAGTTGAAAAGAAAATCAAAATACTCATTGCAGATGATGATAAAAATGTTATTGACATTGTCCGGTATTCTATAGATGATCAATACGAGATTTTGGAAGCTGCAAATGGAAAAGAAGCTCTGGGTATGGTCTTTGCCAGATCACCTGACATCCTGGTCCTGGATATCATGATGCCTGAAATGGATGGCTACATGGTCTGCAAAGAATTAAAAGAACATGATTCTACAAAGAATTTGCCAATAATAATTTTGTCTGCCAAGGCCACTGTAGAAGATAAGCTTAAAGCGATAGGTTTTGGCATAGATGATTATATGATAAAACCTTTTGACCCGAGGGAATTAGAGGCAAGAATAAAAATGAGGTTAAAACGGACTGCTATGGATTAAAATTAAGATGTTATTATGATTTAAAGTCCTGCCAGTTTACACCGACAACAACGATGCCATTGATCCTGAGGTACAGTGATTCGATATCTTTACCTGTGAGGCCGGTTTTGAGAAGTGCAGCTCTTTCCTCCCTGAGCGCGAGCAACAGACCATTATTGCTATCATTTCCACCAATATTTCTATCATGTATGTCCATATTATTATGCTCAAAGAAAAAATGCCCGTTTTTCTGGTCACACAATGAAGCTTCAATCTCTGTCATCTGTATTTACTCGATCAGCAGCATCGTGACAGGACCTTTTTTTCAGGAACTTTGTATGCCCACCCACTGAAGCTGTTTATATACAAAGTGCTTTCATTAGAATCTTCTTCTATGAACTTGACTTCTCCTTTATGCGTTTCAGCAGACCCGATCTTAAATTTTACTATATCTCCTATAGAATATCTCATTCATTTCACCTTCCTTATCCTTCCTTATTATGGAAATTTCTTGCTGACAGTGTACCAGGGAATTTGTTATAGGGATTGTGCCTTCCTCACACCAGATTTCGGCGGGAGGCAGGCACGATGAATTCCCACTCCCATAGTTCACTTGCTTTGCAGACAATATACTGATAAATCCATTGCTATTTAAAACTTTCCAATCAATCGTTTATTTTTAAACTATGGTATAATATAGTTGGAAAAACAAATATTATGAAGGCAGAATTTTTGCAGAGGATTTATAAATAAGATATTTAAGTAAGATTATATGGATCTTTCAGTAATAACAATTCTATGAAATATGACCAGAAAAGAAAAAAAAATTAAAATTAGTAATCCACAGGGGCTATCCATCACGGATGTCTCGTGCATCATAGAAACAATACGAGAACCCATTGTTATTCTCGATTCACAGCACGGTGTGAAGATGGCAAATACTGTTTTTTATAAGACATTCAATATCCTGACCGGAGGTGCTGAGGGCAGATCATTATATGAACTCGGTAACGGTATGTGGAATATTCCAGTGCTTAGAGAATTACTTAAAGATATTATTCCCAGAGATAGCCAGCTCAGGGATTTTGAAGTCAATATGGAGTTTCCTGATACAGGGCGAAAGATGATGTTGCTCAATGCCTGCCGATTCAATTGGGCGGGTACAGATATGATTCTTCTTGCTATCGAGGACATTGCAGACCGCAAAAAATTAGAAGAATTACGTTCTGAAAATGAGCGTCTCATCTTCGCAAACAAGACCAGATCAGAGTTTCTGGCAATTATGAGTCACGAACTGAGGACGCCTCTAACATCTGTTATCGGGTATTCACTAATTTTGCAGGGAATGACACAGGGCAAATTGAATGAAAAACAGAAGTTATTTGTTGATAATATTCTAAAAAGCAGCAAGCATCTACTTACCCTTATCAATAATATTCTCGATATGGCTAAAATGGATGCAGGAAAGCTGGAAATGACTATAGAGGAAGTATCCGTGCCTGATACAATAAATGAGATATTTAACCTCATCAAAGCAAATGCCACAGAGCATAATATAGTCCTGAAAAAGGAATTTGACACTGAAATGAAGACCATAAAGGCTGATAGGCGGGCTCTTAAGCAAATATTTTTCAATCTGCTCAGCAACGCGATAAAATTCAGTAAGTTTGAGGGAGGAATTGTTACAGTATCAGCAAAAAGAGAGGTGGACATGGTCAAAATCTCAGTCTCTGATACTGGTATAGGAATCAAGGAAGGAGATGTGCCAAGACTCTTCCAGGAGTTTGAACAGCTTGATTCAGGAATGTCCAGAAAATACGAAGGTACAGGTCTTGGTCTTGCTATTACAAAGAACCTTGTGGAACTGCACGGGGGCAAAATCTGGGTAGAGAGTATATATGGTAAAGGCAGTAAATTTATCTTTACGCTGCCGAATGAAAATTTGCAGTGTTGAAATTCCAAAAGTCATCGGTAAATACTTAATCCAATTATGAGTTTTATTGGCAGAATCTATATTATATTATTCGTTCATCTCTCCACTTTTCCATCGATTCAGCACGATACGGATTTTTTCTTTAAGTTCATTCAGGTCAAACGGTTTTGTGATATATTCATCCGCCCCTAATTCCAGACCTGCAATCCTGCCTGTCTCGCCCATTCCTGTTAGCATAATGATCGGAATCGATCTGGTCAATGAATCTTTCCTGAACTTGTTGCATATCTCATAACCCGTCATGTCAGGAAGCATAATGTCTAATAATATCAGATCAGGAGCCTCGACTTGCACCTTCCTGATAGCCCCGTCGCCAGTGTACGCTTCAATAACTTTATAATTATCAGATTCAAGCGACATCTTTAATGCGTTGACTATACACCGTTCATCATCTACAACCAGTATTTTAATCTGCATCCCCTCACATGTTTCTTCTGTCATTTATATTGCTTAATGGTTTCATTACTATCCTATTCCATGTTTATTACTTCATGTATTGTTTTTAGCAATCTTTCAGTAGTGTAGGGTTTTGGTAAAAAAGCTTTTGCATGAGAGTTTCCGATTTTTGCAATTTTATCCTTCTCTGCTAATCCGCTAACTGCAATAACTTTAACCTGATTGTTAATTTTATGAATGGCCAGGATGCTTGCATGACCATCCATAACCGGCATCATCATATCCATAAGAACAACTTTGATTTTATCCTTATTCCGGGCATACAATGCCACAGCCTCTGCACCGTCGTTTGATGTAATGACTTTATACCCGTATATCTCCAATGTCGAGGAAGTAACTTCACGAATTGAGCTTTCATCTTCGGCAACGAGAATCAACTCTCCATGCCCCATGTATAATTTATTCTGTTCTTCTATTTCTTGAACTTCGGTTTTGACAGCTGGCAGATATACCTTAAACATCGTTCCCTTTCCAGTCTCGCTATACACATTTATAAACCCATTGTGGCTCCTCACAATTGCAAGTGCTGTTGACAGGCCAAGTCCTGTTCCTTTACCAAACTCCTTTGTCGTGAAAAACGGTTCAAAGATTCTATCTATTATCGTGGAAGGGATACCAGTTCCGGTATCTGAGACTGAAATGATAACGTAAGAACCGATTTTTGCCTCTTTATGAACCCGAACATAATTCTCATCAATGAAAAAATTTTCAGCAGAAATGCTCAATATACCACCATCCGGCATAATATCACGGGCATTCACACACAGGTTCATTATAACCTGGTGCAATTGCGTGACATCTCCTGAGACTGTAAAGAGATCTTTCTGTATATCAGTTCTAATTTCGATATTTTTTGGGAATGTCTCTTTCGCAACCTTCTCAATTTCAGCTATGAGATGTTTTGCCGCAAGAGGAGTGCGTTCACCTTCCACCCCTCTTGCAAAAGACAGAACCTGCTTTATTAAATTAGCCCCACGCTGGCAGTTCTGCTCAAGCATTATAAGCAATTTTTGGCTCTGCTCATCTTTGATTTTCTCTTTTAACAATTGTAGCGACAGCATAATCGGCGTCAGTACATTGTTGAGATCATGCGCTATACCCCCTGCAAGAGTGCCTATGCTCTCCATCCGCTGTGCGCGTAATAGCTGCGACTCAAGCATTTTCTTCTCGGTGATATCTTTGGCGATAACAGAGAGACCGGTCTTAGTTGGATAAATATTAATTTCAAAAATGAAATTTTTGTCCCCTATCCGGTATCCATTCTCTAAACGCCCGGGTCTTTGTGTTTTTAATGATTCGATATAGAACTGCTCAATTTTTGTATCTTTTACATCAGGGAAAAGATCATAAAGAGATTTTCCAATAGCATCTTTTGCCGAAATCCCGGTAAGAACTTCAGATGCTTTATTCCAGTAGGTATATTTTAAATTGCTATCCATTGCAAAGAACAGGTCGTTAATGCTTTCAGTAAGTCCCCTGTAGCTTGCTTCGCTCTCTACTAATGCTTTGTTGGCTTCTTCCAACTGTTCTGTCCTCTCCTGAACTCGTAGTTCCAACTCATCGTGCGCTTCGCGCAGCGCATCCTGATCTCTCTTTCGTTCGGTAATGTCGCGAAAGATCAGCACCACGCCCATGGTCTTGTTGCCTCCGTCTCTTATCGGTGCACCACTGTCGTCGATCGCGATTTCAGTCCCGTCCTTCCGGACAAGGATCGTATGGTTGGCAAGAC
>Ga0172443_1110_pt1 | contig 12884 bp, 15 predicted proteins | sample MayberryNE_Catta_6_FD_114741 | JGI IMG/M metagenome (GOLD analysis project Ga0172443, IMG submission 114741) | reverse complement strand
TCACAATTACATAATATGTCCATACCAATATTTAAATCTTGTGCAAAAAAACAACATTTACATATATATTTCTTAGTTGCTTTTCGTAATACATTGATTAGATATATATATAAGCTTGCACAGTATACTGTAATGTGCAAAGGTTGCTCATCAGGTTCCAAATTCTGCGACTTGCATTTGTGCACTGGAGATAAAATGAATTCAAATATGGAAACATACTCAAATGATAATATGAAGGTCTTTGAGAAAAGGCTTCAGTCACTCGAACGCAGGGTAGGAGAGATTGAATCGCGTCTTCACCCGGTTGTAGAAGACCAGATTGCTTTATACCTTACAATTCCTGACAGTTTAAGAAAATCACTTTTTGCAGTATCAGAATTATCAAAAGCCACTGCGGACGAAGTGTGCATTCGAACAGGCCGTCACAGGTCAATTGAGAACAAATACCTCAATGAACTTGTCAGGGCGGGCTGGCTAAAACGAGAACGGGTCGGAAAAAAAGTATACTACTCATCGCGAAAAAAGAAAGACGAAGAGTCCCCTGAAGTGATCAGATCAATAGATGAATTGGATAAGAAACTTGAAGAGATACTGGGTTAAGATATTATGCATAGAATTATTTATTTAAGGTGCAAGAAATGTGGATAAGCTTTCATTCTTATAAGGGCGGGACAGGCAAGACGAATATATCAGGGAACCTTGCCTGCTATCTTGTCAGCAAGGGTTATAAAGTCGGACTGGTAGACACTGATTTTTCAGGCCCGGGCATTCATGCACTTTTTAGCCTGAAGACCAAAAAGACATTAGTAGATTACGTCCAGAACAAGGCAACACTTGAAGATATCGTACACAAGAGAGGTGAGGGGGAGCTTTATATTATCCCGTCATACGCAACTGAGGAAGATATTGTGAGCTTCTCAAAAGACCCTGCCCAGGCAAAAGAAAAGCTTCAGGCGTTACTGCGGGATTTCCAGACCAGGTATAATCCCGACCATATCATATTTGATTGCAGTCCCGGGCTTAACAGGTCAAGCCTCCTTATCATGGGTACGACAGAAATCAGCATTGTAGTATGTACACTGGATAAACAGGATATTCGGGGAACTTATGTTATTTCCGGTGTGGCCCAGCGTTTGAAATCCAGGCCACGGATCCTGTTCAACAAGCTTCCTAAAAATAAATATGAAGCTTCAAAAAAAACACTTGAAGAACTGAGCCGAAAATTAGGTCTTGAGCCTATCGGAGTTATCCTGTATGACGAAGCAATGGCAGGCGCCTGGTCAAGAAAGATCATGGTACATGCTTATCCTAATTCGGAATACAGTAAACAGATCGCACAACTCTGGGAACGGATCAATCAATCAATTGGTTCCCCATAAAGATGCACTTTCTCCTCTACTTCAAGCTCCAGTTTTTTCTTTTCTTCAGAGGTCAGGCTGAATAATTCCTGTAGATCTTTATCTGCATTAACGCTACCAAGGATAAGCTCACTGCCCGTGAAGCAAAACGGAATGCTCAGTTCTTTGCTTCCCACCTGTGCATGAATTTCGTTTTGTTCAACCCTGATGATAACATCGATAAGTCCAAGAAGTTCAGATTCAACGCTTCCCGGTAATGCTTTATTTGCCAGCATTGTCACAAAACCCCCTCCTTCGGCCCGTATTCTTGTATCCAGGTATTTCAGGGGACGCACAATAACATCCAGACGATCAAGCAACGCCATCATGCCAATGTTGTCAAGCATAACCAGAGATGCAGGATATTTTTTCAGCAATTTAACTACTTCCATGATTATACATGTGTAGTCCATGGGATTGCACCGGGAGGTCTGATGCGCAATTGTTTTGTCTCCGATGATAGTGGCATCAACAAACCATATATTCTCAATCGATCCTGCCAGAGGCAGCTCATAAGAGGAGAACTTGGAAAATATTGTATTTGGCGTGTCCCTCAGGCATATCCATATAACGTTTTTTTTCGCATTGACAGTTTCATACAACATATGGTACACAATACGCTCAGTGGGCGTCTCTGCAGAGCCCATAAAAACACTGCTCCTGCCGTATAGGGCAGTTCTCAATTCAGCAGTAATATCCTTCATAATGAATCTGTTTTAGCACATGAATAGCATTAAACATTACTATAACTCTAAAACCATTTCTTTATATTCCCATTCTTAAAATTCACGGTCATGCCATCTCGAGCTGCAATGACCTCCACACCGGTTTTTTCTGATATGAGCTTTGCCTGGTGCTCCGGGGATGATTTCAAAACCTGTAAACCGAAATGGGTCAATATGGCCTTTTTCGGTCTTATCTTGCCGATCAACTCTGCTGCCTCATCCATATTCAGGTGATGGATCCTTTTATCGGTCTTCATCCGCACAACATTAAGTATCAGGTAATCAACACCCTCATAAGCATTTACCAGTCCTGGAAAATATTCAGTATCGGGAATATATCCCAGGCGCCCTGATCTGAATGTGTAAATGACCCCGTAAGTTTCCACAGGATGCATATTCTCGATAGGGAACTTCATTCTGATATCCTTAATAATTATTTCCATTCCTTTTTTAATTTCATTTATTTCAACAAACGGCCTCACGTATTGGAGTATAACCGGGTCAGAATTAAAGCAATCAGAAGGTGCGATCAAGCGTCCTCTTGGAGTAAATCCTCCACCCGTCATTGCTTCCGTTACAACATTCACATCATTTGAATGATCTATATGTCTGTGGGATAAAATAATAGCATCAAGATCTCTTGGTTTAAGGCCAAGCTGGTGCATCATTACAAGGGAACCGGGCCCCGGATCATGGAGAATATTCAGGTCATCAAGTTTTAACCAGAACCCGCCGCTTTTTCGCAACTGGTTAAGAACGACCATCCTTCCACCACCGGTTCCGAGAAAGGTTACACTTGACATATATTATTATAAATGTATAAGTTGTACAAAAAAATATCTGAATAATTTTTCTAAAAAATCCGGAAAACGATTTAACCACAGGGTTCATGATAATGCCTGTGAGAAAAGAATTCAGGAAACTTGTAACTCGTGATGAAGCAAGGCGGATCATCAACAGCCTTGATATTAAACCTCAGACATTCGAAGTGGATATAGAAGACGCTTCAGGACATATCCTTGCAATGGATGTTGTTTCGCAGGTGGATGTTCCTCCTTTTACCAGGGCATCGATGGATGGTTATGCAGTTTATGCGTCTGATACTTACGCTGCGCGTGAGGATAGGCCGATCCGGCTTAAAATTATCGGATCCATCCCTGCAGGAATAGATCCCGGTGTTTTTCTTCAAAAAGGAGAGGCTGCTGAAATCGCAACTGGTGCAGTAATGCCTGAAGGAGCTGATTCCGTTGTTATGGTTGAGTATACGCATTTTGATAAAGATATTTTTATCCACCGTCCTGTCTCCATTAATGAAAATGTTATGCAGGCAGGCTCGGATATAATGGTCGGGGAGAGGGTTTTAAGAAAGGGAACCTGCCTTGGTGCACGGGAAATAGGTGTTCTTTGCGCGATAGGTAAACCAAAAATAAGCATCTTTGGGCTTACAGTGGGAATAATCTCAACCGGAAATGAACTGAAAGCACCAGGCTGCTCACTTAACGCAGGTGAGATCTATGATGTGAATTCTTTTTCACTTTCATGCGCGGTCAGTGAGTGCGGAGGCACTCCTATCCGTTACAAAAATGTCCGGGATGATGAGACAAAGATCAAAAAAGCATTAAGTGAACTCTCAAAAAACTGTGATCTCATTCTCACGTCAGGAAGCACGTCAGCAGGTTCTGGCGACATTATGTACAGGATAATTGAAGAAAACGGCATAGTCCTTGCCCATGGGATCGATATAAAGCCTGGAAAACCTGCAATTATCGGAAAGATTTTTGGAAAACCTGTTTTTGGGCTCCCTGGATATCCGGCTTCATCTCTTACGATTTTCAATGAATTTGTAGCGCCATTGATCAGGAAAATGACCGGAAGAACAAACATAAATAATAAAACACATGCCAGAGCGGCTATCAGGATACGTTCCGAGGGCAGAAGCCAGCTTCTTCCTGTGGGTCTTATAAGGGGTATCGCTTATCCTATCGAAAAAGGGTCGGGAGCTATTACAACGCTTTCCGAGGCGGACGGTTTTATAGAGATCCCGCCAACAGTTGAGATCATAGAAGCAGGTGATGATGTTGAAGTCACATTGTACGGGGAACCTGAAAAACCGGATATATTCTTTGTTGGCAGTCATTGTCTTGGCCTTGATACGCTCGCAGACATAACCGGACTTAAAATGCGGATAATAAATGTGGGTTCATCTGGCGGAATAAGTGCGGTCAAAAACGGTATTGCAGATATAGCCGGAGTTCATCTCCTTGATGAGTCCGGTGTCTATAACATCCCTTTTCTTGAAAGAATCGGGCTTTTTGATGTTGTTCTTATAAAGGGATACCTGAGAGAACAGGGCTTGATAATACGAAAGGACAGCAAAATAAAAGAATTTGAGGATTTGATCAATACCAGGTTCATTAACAGGAATACCGGTTCGGGAACAAGAGTTATGACCGATCTCAAGCTAAAGGAGGTCGCAAAACAGCATGGAATATCTTTCGAAGAACTCACTAATTCAATAAAAGGTTATCATACTGAAGCAAAAACCCATAGTGCGGTCGCTGCTGCGGTAAAACTGGGTAAAGCTGATGTCGGGGTAGGAATTCGTACAGTTGCAGAACTGAATGGTTTAAAATTCATAAAAATAGCTGATGAGGAATATGATTTTGTGATCCCAAAAAGACTTATGGAAAATGATGAGATCAAGAAATTCCTGGAAGCACTTAGATCACAAGAATTCAGGAAAAAGTTACCTCCAGGGCTCAGGGCATACGAAAGGACAGGAGAAGTAGTTCAAATTATTAAATAACACAAATTATTTACAGAACGCAAACGTTATTAGTTTTAAAAGTCAACAATAGGCTGGAGATTTATATGTCCATAAAAAAAATTCTGGTTTATTTCATTATTGTCTTGTTGATGGCTTTTCCGGCATCAGCAGCAGATATAAGCCTTAACCGCTGGATCTTGAACGTAACTGTGAATGAAGACGGCATGGTAGATGAGTTAATACAGATTGAAGTTGCAAATAGCGGCCCATCACCCCTTGATGGTATTGCATTCGTAGTCCCGGCATCGAATATTATTGTTATATATGATTTCGACCACACATTCAGCTCAAAAGGCCAGGTAGTAGAACAGCAAATTGTTGAAAATGGAATAAAATTGATCGTGAATTTCAATACGTCTATAAAAACCGGTGAAACATGGAACGGGCGTATCGGTTTCAGGGCAGAGAATTTTGCCAGGAAAATAGGCGGCGATTATTCAATTGAAATTCCTGTTGATATGCCGCAGGCAATAATATCCGGGAAAACTGCGGATATCGGGGTCTCCCAGGACGCAGATGTCAGGAGCCAGGTATTCTTGCCAAAAGGAATTGAAGTCACATCAGTAACACCCAAACCATTCAGGATACTTTTCCAGAATAGTCATATGGTTCCAACATGGACACCAGAAAACCTGCATATCAAGGACACGATTATACTGAAAGGCTCATTTTCAGAGATATTGAAAAAAATAGCCGATATCGATGAACGGTCAAAGACATTATCCAAGCAAATAAAAGATGCAAAAACGAATGGTATAGATGTCACAGAATCTGAAGCACACCTTAAGCAAGCTGAAGATTATAATACAAATAATGCAAATTCAGCTCTATCTTCGTTCTGGAAAAAAGATGATACATCTGCTCTTGAATTCATTGGATATGCCGAGGATGAAATGAATCTTGCTGAAAAGAGTTTTGTTGCTCCAGGAAAGACAGAAATTAGAACTACAGGGAAAGCTACGGGAGAAACAGAAGGAAATAATGAAACTCCTGGTTTTGGTGCAGTTAGCCTGATTCTTATGATCATGAGTTCTTTCATGATATTAAGGATGATCAGGTCTAAACTATAGCTTTTTTTATTTCTATCAGTAATGTTTAAATACTTTCCTATGATAATGAGGTATTAATTAAAAGTATGCCTCTATGTTGTGGCATTGCTTTTTTTTTAAGGAGTTATAAAATGGCAAAAATAATGCACGCACAAACAGTTCTTACAGAAGATGATATTGAAGCCCTTAAGCAAAAAACAGGGGAAACAAGCACCAAAGATGCAATTGCAAAAGCAGTTTCTCATTACCTTGAGTGTGAATATACAAAAGTAGAGGATATGTGGGCTAAGAAACTCGAAAAAGTAGTAAAAAGAAAACAGAAAGAAGAAGAAGAATAATTCAGGTTACAGTCGCATCCGCCCTATCATAAAAAAATCAACATGCGAATCGACTGTACCAAAAATCATTTCTTTTCTCACGCTATTGGCCAGGCGCACTGCGCGTGAAAGCTGCTGCAGCGAAAAAATATGATCCTCTTCTATTGCATGGACAAGATAATCTGAATGGGGCAGTTTTATCATATCATCAATTTTCTCGATGTTCTCACTTTTCTCGATATTCTTGATGTTCTTATATACCCGAAAGTGTGTTCCGAATTTGAATCCTGTCTTGGGAACAAGCCCGTTATTCCTTAATTTTTCATAAACAGAATATTTTACCATGAAATTTGATTCTATATCGGAAGCTGATTTTGAAAAACCATCAAAATCAAGCACTTCTTTGTTTTTGTTCTCAATGTCCAGTATCCCTTTTTTTAAAAGATAACTTGATTCAATAAGCGATAATTGCAGATGACCTTCATCCATTGGTTTACCATAAAACCCATCTTTTTGAAGCGCCAGAGAAGCATCCGGGTTCCAGACCATCACCCTGTCTTCAAGCAGGATCGCAGTTGACAGCTTTTTATCCAATCTTAATTTATAAGTGCCTGTCAGAGTGATTTTTTTCACCTCGTAATATGTAATATCACTTTCTTCGTCAACTATAGCAAGAACCAGGCGTTTTTTAAGGTTCTCGACCGTCCCAAGATGAGTCCTTAATTGGGATAGTAATAGAGGTATCCTTTCTGAAGTTACAAACATGAAATATTCAGCCGGTGTTTTCCCGGGGTGTCCACCACGGGGATAAACACGAAAGCCAGTTACTCCTGGCTGGACATAATATCCGCGTTCCCTCATATCTTTATAAACGATATAAAATAATTCAAAATTTTTCAATAGTGAGGATGCTTTCAGGAAAAAATCCTCAAAACCAATCTCTTTTCCTTCAAATTCAACCCTTATTTTTTCCATGTAAATAAGAAAGGCGCTTTCGGTAAGAGAAACTTCGAGTTTGTCACCTTTAGGGCGCCCGTAATAACTTTTATTATGCAATTCTTCAATTGCATTTTTTTCAAGTAATACACTATCGCCAGTTAATTTTCCTTTGAGTGTCATAATATTAATTAATGTTCTATTTATTCCGGTTATATTCTATTTCCAATTCTCATCAAATTCCATTTGTCCGCCTATAGACAGACTGGACTTTTCGATTGTTCCTGCTTTCATTTCAAGAACATACTTGATGTCCTTCATTGCTTTATATCCAACCCAGGGTTTTAATCCGGAAAAGCCCATGATTTTTTTTTCGTTATTCAAGAATATTACATCGATCGGGAAAAATACAAAGAGCATATGAACATTGACCTCAGATGGTTTTTTTAAGATAAATATCATTGAATAATCCGGGGGGATACTTTGCCGGAACATCAACCCCAGTGCCTGTTTTGCCATTGTTCGTGCAAACTCGATTTTATTCGCTATTACTACACCATCATATTTTAATACGGGAAGCATCAAGTAGCTATATAACAATCTTGTGTAATATAAGAATGGAGGTATTAATCCAATAAATGAGTTCAGAAATGTGTGCTGTATGCGGCTTGCCAAAAGAGCTTTGCATCTGCGAAGAAGTAGCAAAAGAACAACAGAGAATAGTAATTAAGGTAGATACACGTAAATATAAAAAAGAAGTAACTGTGATCGATGGTCTTAATCCAAGCGAGATTAATTTGCAGGAATTAACATCTTATCTTAAATCAAAATTCGCATGCGGTGGTACTATAAAAGATAATGTTATAGAACTTCAGGGAAATCATAAAAGCAGGATGAAAGAAGTTCTAATTAAGAAAGGATTTTTGCCGGAACAGATTAAAATATAAATTATTCCTTGTGGGGTGGGTTAAAAACAGATCTCTTATTTGTGGGTGTAAAGCTGTTGATGTTTATTGGAATCAATGAATCAATAAAACCGCAGATAAGCGTACTAACACTTTCGGTCAATCTCAGCGATATTGCGCTGGGGTTGCGACCCCAGACCCCGGTGAGGCGCCGCCGATGGCGGAGTTTAACATGATATGAACGGTTAAAGAATAAACACCAATCCATACTTGCAAGAGATATTGAGAAAAATAAATAGCATCAGCTATTATTTTGTTTGCAAGGATGTTTTATACGAACGCAGATACGCTATCACAAATCTGCGTTGCGTGCCCCGATTACCCTTCGGGAGCGGGAATCCACGTCGACTGCCACGCCAGTCGATTGCGTGCACACGTATGCCCGCAGGCATACGTATCTGCGCCTTCCGAGGCGCGACTCGGAATCTGCGGTTTCTTATTTTCAAATAGTTCACGATAGCCCCCGAACCTTTTAATAACCTGTTTTACATGATCACATCGTAAACATGAATTGCGTTGTTGTTGGAAGTTCTTTTCGTACTTTCCTGAGGTAGGGATAGTAGAAGATCATGGAATCCTTAATTTCCTTTTTCTTAAGCTCTTCATCATCATATAGAACTCTGCTTACTACCATGCATTCTACCCTTCCCGAAACCTTAATTGTGCCCCTTTCCATCGAGGAACACATCTCAAGATATATGGGAAGCCTAAGTTTATCATACTCCCATTCAGGTATCATGGAAGCGATTCTTTCAAGTTCTTTTTTGTCAAAAGAATGAGTGGAACCGCCCAGGCTTTTTACGTTTGGCCTGTCTTCCCCAAGAAGTTCTTTGAGCGTTTTCCTTTTTATGGGAAGATGCCTGTTCAGTGTCTGTATGAATTTCATGGAGATCTTTTTCTCGAAATTGTCTTCATTGAACATGAGTGATCCAAGTGCTTTGATTGTTACAGCTTTTTCAATTGAATATTACAATCAGGATAAACTATATATTTTGTCGGGAATGATAATTAACCTGGAGTTGATTCCTTTGAATTTTAAGGTTGAAGATATATTAAGTGAAGGTTTTGATATTTACAAGAAACAGTTCGCTGTATTTATTGTTGCCGCAGTGGTCGCAGCAATAGGTTCGATTCTCATAATCACGGCGCCTCCATTGCTTTTTGGTCTCTACATAATAGGAAGGAAGATCATCCGTGGGGAAGGTGTGGAAATAAAAGATGTTTTCAAGGGTTTTGATTATTTCGCCGTAAGCTGGGTGATGGTTATTATTGGCGGTCTGGCAATAGCAGCCGGATTTATTCTCTTCATTATCCCAGGACTGATACTAATAGTCCTTTTCCAATATGCCATCCCGATCGCGATCGGAGAGAATCTGGGGGCAATAGACTCACTCAAGAAGAGCTACAGGATCGGAAAAGAAAATTTTCAATTTTCGATAATACTCGGGGTTATCCTGCTTGTGATCAACTCTATCGGGGGGGCTCTAGCTGTGGGTGAGTTCATAACATATCCATTTACTGTAATATGCTTCTGGATAGCTACCCAGAAATTGATGGGAGAGAATAAGATCATTTGATTTTAATCTTATTCTATTTTAATTTTCCACTTTTCGCTGCTGCAACAATTATGGGAAGCGTGATCGTCGCATCAGAATATACTGTCACAGACCTTGCATTCTCACCGATCTTACCCCATGAGCGCGCCTCATCAAGTGTTGCGCCTGAAAGTCCGCCTGTCTCAGGCCTGTCCATGGTGAGTTGTATCGCATAATCAAAAGAACGCGGAGTAACGAGCATAGATTGCAAAATGAAATTCTTGGGTACGCCGCCGCCGATTATAACAACTCCGGCGCGTTTTGCCTCATAGCACCTGTCGATCAATCCCCTCATATCGGCAAAGACATCCACATTCAGCGGCTTTGTCTGCTTATACAGCCATGCCTGCAATCCGATGATGGAATCCTGGATGGCAGGACAATAAACAGGCACACCCATATCGTATGCGCTTTTTAATATCGAGTTTTTGTCATCAAGTCTTTCGCCAATGTGCGAGAGAAGTTCAGTAATCGAAAGCTTCTCAGGGATCTCTTTGAAAATTGATTGCATTTTCTCTTCAAGATCAGTGAAATGACGCTCAGGCAGGAACACATCATATATGCGGTTGACTGCATCATGTTTTAACTGGATATCATCTGTTACATCAGTTCCCTTGTAATGATGGAGTCCCAGGGACTCGATCATGTCATGGACAAGGTTGGCGCCTGTGCTTACAAGAATATCCATTTCCCCGTTCCGTATCATATCGCTTACAATATGCCTCATCCCCGCAGGCACCATCGCCCCAGCTAGACCGAAGAATTTTGTGCAATCTCTGTCATGTATCATTTCCCGGTATATGTCAACAGCTTCATAAATGCGGCCTGCACCGAAAGCACAGCCCGAAAAAGAAGTAACAAGCTCGCTGACAGACATATTTTCCGTTATTCTTGCGGGAATAATTGGTTTATTAAGCTCCATATTGTTGTAGTAGTTATCTTTTGATTGTTTAGATTTACCGCTTCACCTGAAACACTTTACACAGGATAAAATGATATCCTTTTCCTTTGTTAATGATTTTGCAAGCTCGATCCCGCCAGGCAGATCATTCGCATGATGGATTTTCGTTGGGTCAGTTTCAACGAATGGTTTCATCCTTTCCCCCACAAGTATGATGGCAGCAAGTTCATTTATATGCTTATGAATAAATCGGTCAACACCCGATGGATCAAGTCCTTCGCAAACTTCTTTTGCTTCTTCACCAAGCACCATGACAATTCTTTTGCCTTCGTTTTTTGAATAATCAAGCGCTTTTTCGGCTGTCCTGATATCCATTCCTGAGTTTGAGTTGTCAATTAGTATTCTTCCATCAAGGGATTTTTTTGTCATCCGCCCTTCTGCACCCTTAAATTCCTGCAATGCACGCTCAATTGCCCCATGATCAATATCCAGGACAAGAGCAGCAGCAGTAGCACATACAAAGGCAGTTTTATAAGAAGTTATATCGTAATCTGCCGCTTCCCTGATATGGATCTTACCATGTTTATTTCCAAGAAAATAAGCTAATGTTGCGCCTTTGCAGTCCATGCTCTCATAATAAACATTGCATGAAGCATTGACTGAATCGGTAAATGAGATAACATTAATATCCCTCCTGCATGCCCCGAAAAACCTCAAAGCATCATTATTTATAACAAGCAAGCTTCCGGGCCTGGCATCAAGTATCATCCTGCGCTTTGCATCACTTGCAAGCCTTGTGTTACTGGCGATATTATAATCATTAGCAATAGTTGTAATTATACCGATATCGGCAGAACCTGTCCCACCAAGTGAGATCTCCGATATGAACACATCGAATTCAATTCCAGCATCATCAACAGCATCAAGCGCTGTGAGGATGCTTGCTGGCGTTATGCTCAATCCTTTCCTGATTATTGTTCTTGTATTCCAATCTTCAAGACCCCTGCTTGTGTGTGAGACTACTTTTTTTCCCCTTGATAAAATATCTGCCAGCAGGATCGCAGTGCTTGTTTTGGCTTTTGTACCTGTCAGCTCGATAAGAGTTTTGTTCTTTAAGTCGTATTCTGATAACGATAATATCTGCCCCACTGCTTGATGATGGGATAAAACCGGGGTCTTATTCGCTGCTGCGTCCAGAAGCATAGGATAATGAGAATCAAGGTGCACCGGGGCTATTATAAAATCAAAATCCGATACTTTCAGGGATTCCCTTGAGGTTTGATCCCCTCACTTTCAAGTTCATCCAATAATTCAGGACCAAGCTTCCTGTACACATCTATAGCAGTCACTGATCCTGTGATTTTCTTTAACTTCCTGGCTATTATAGCCCCGCCATGTGTCAGATCAAGTACAGCAATCCTGGATGAACTATTAAATAGCATCAATTATTAAGCATTAATTCGAGGAAATGGCTTCGTTAACCCTCTTATATGCCAGCTCTGCGACCAGTTCATCAACGCCAAGAGGCTCTGAATAAATAAGCGCCACGTCTTTTCCATCAATTTTTATCATGGTTTTCCGGGATTCCTTGCTTATGCCAAGGATCTGGGGAATATCTTCCATTGTATGCACGCCGTGTGCCAGGAAAATGGGAACAGCCACTATCTTAGAAACGCCCGTCCCTTTAAAACCATCAAGCCCTTCCTTCATTGTCGGGGTGTTCATATTCATAAAACCGATCCTGACCACAACATCGTTATATTTTTTGGCGATCAGTTCCGCAACTCCACTGACTACCTCTTTATTATGCGGATGTCTGCTTCCATGTCCGAGTGCAAGTATTCCAATTTTTTCAGTCATATAAATCCTCATTTGATTGTGATAATTGATTTGATTTCGGGTTTTTATGGTGTGGTTTCTTATAACACTTTTGGAAAACATCTCAAGGAGTTTTGTGATGAGCATTTGTGGGCGCCAAGCTGCTACCATGGATAAGCATTATATCCCTTGTTAAGTGACCCGAGCGTAACGTAGTGAAGCGAGACGCAGCGTGGCTTGAGTTCAGAATTCCGCCGTTCTTCTTTATTTAATCGATTGAAGAATTATTTGTTCTAATTTTTTAGGTTCATCCGTGCCTATTCTATATGTTTTACCATTTTTCATTTTTATTTC
>Ga0172443_1109_pt1 | contig 12982 bp, 13 predicted proteins | sample MayberryNE_Catta_6_FD_114741 | JGI IMG/M metagenome (GOLD analysis project Ga0172443, IMG submission 114741) | reverse complement strand
TTTCTCATAGAACCAAAAATTTTCATCCTGCATATACGTGTTATGCCATAGAATTGTAATCACACCATTATACCTTTCAACTGTATCAATGAGCTGTTTTGTCAACTCCCATGATTTATTGAAATCAAGTCTCATGTAATCATTGAACAAAGTACAGTCCATAATCGTCAGAGGAATTTCTAAAATATCTATTTCTTTTCCAGTATTTAGATTAAAAGGTTTGAAAGGATGACACATTCCGTTCCTGAAACCTGAACAATCGTTATATCCGAACGTTGCATCGTATTTAAAACCAGCTCTGTTTAAAATATCCCAGGTATCGGGGGTTTTGAATCTTAAATAATGATTTCTATAACCAATGACTTCCTTACCCAAAACGCTCTCCAATCTCTTTTTCTTTTCCTTAATCTGATCAAAATTATCATATTCCTCATGCCCACCATGCAAACCGACTTCCCATCCATTATCAGCAATATTGTCTATTTCAGATTCCAAATCTTCAACATTATAGTTGAAATCCAAATCTCCTTTATCTAATACCATAAAATAAAAACTGGATTTAGCCCCATATTTATCTTCTAAAGCCATAATATCTTTAAAATTCCACCAAGGATTCCATTTTTTGTAGATATTACTAAATGGCATCTTTAAAGAATTTTTAATCTGGCCTTGCTTTAGTGACATGGCAGCACCCAAGAAAAGATACAATTTTGAAAAATTAACAACATCAATATCATGGGTTAAACAAACCGCAAATTTCTTTCCTTCGGGATACTCAACTTTAAAACCATTTGTTATTAAAAATTTTGAGACTTCCGGCTCAAAAATATTCCTGTTCTTGCTCAAGCAAAAAGGAAATCTCTGGTATTTATCTAATAGAGGTGAGTTATATTCCTCTTTTCGGGTAAATAAATCAAATAGTTCTTTATTATGTTTTAGTATCTCTATCATTTAGCTGCACTTCTTTTCCTGCACAGGCACTTCCATCGTCAAATATTTTCTGCTGAATGCTGATGGAAACCGATTATAGTCAGTTCTTTGTTTGAACATTGTTCAATTTCCATTTTGTTTACCATAAATCGTATAAAATGGCGCAATTCTAATTCCTTGCTTCCTGAATACAGTAATACACAAATTCAGAAATTTGAATCCTATGTTCTTAATGGGATTTCTTCTATGGCCATAATATCCACTTAATATATTTACCCTATAGTTTGCTGAAGATAAGATATTTTTTAAATGGTGTTGATTCATCAAATGTTCAGCCCAATTTCCAGTATATGGATCACATGTATTAGTTGGATGGTTTGGTTCTTTCGGAAGTTGTCGTGTATTTGAATAATCATGCACACATCTTTTAATATCCGATTCAATCTTACCTCGCGTAGTCCTCGCAAGCTGATCAATCTCCTTTTCAAATAATTTTTGATTAATTTTTTCAAGATATGCCTGAATTATATCTTTTCGTGCATAAAAGTAAGCTTTGGTACAGTCCCTTTCTTTATGACCATACTTTATATCACGGTCTCGAAATTCAATTTCGAGGTGCATTTTCATTAAACTTTTTTTAATTAATGGATTACATATATTTGCCCCGGATGACATGAAAATAGTCATTTGTTTATTTGATAAACGATTTATTTTATGTAAGAACTCATCAATGTCATATATATGTTCTATCACATCATAAGATGCAATAGCATTGCATTGTAGTGAATTTTTTTCTAAAAAATCAATGACAGTATCAATATCCCCTTCAATATAATAATCGGCTTGGTTTCCAATTAATTTACCAATTGTTTTTGCATCTTTGCATGAAACCTCATAAATATCATTATATATAACGGTTATACCTAATTCTTTAGCCAATAATGATAACATACCTGATCCACCACCATAATCCAAAAGAACAAAATCCTTTGGAGTAATTTCTGACTCAAAAAGAGACCATGATAAGATATATGAATATTTTTGTAAATTGCTAATTAAATTTGTTAATTTATCTCCAAAATATACCTTATTGTAGTCTGATATATTTGTTGCTTTTAGGTCTAAGTCTTTCAATTTATTAAATAATCTGTCTGCTGCTGAATTGACATCATTTAATAATTTTTCATCTTTGGGTAAAAATGCATAACTATACATGAATTTCATTATTTCACCTCATTTATATTATTTGTAATCTATTTGAGATTGTACCAATCGGAGAATCCTTTTGCTTGCGCCCTTTACCAGTCGGCGCTAAACTGCGAGTTGACTCTAAAATCTTCCCATGCTCCGCCTCCACCAGTGCATTACATCCTCCATCCAACGTCTCCAGCCACTCCGTATTCTCCCTCAGCGTAATGCACGGCACTCCCAGCATGTACGCCTCCTTCTGGATACCCCCGGAATCAGTCAGTATCTTCCTGGCATTAGCCATCAACATTAGCATATCCAGATATCCCAGAGGCTTGATCAACCTCACATTTCCGGGCATCCTCTCCAGCAATCCATATTCATGCAAAAACTTCTCAGTCCTTGGATGCACAGGGAACACCACGGGCATGCCTGAATCGCCCAGCGTTTCGATTATATTCCTCATGTTCTCTACTTTCATGTTTTATCTGTTTTCTCAAATTAGTTTCTCACATAATGCAAAAACAAAAACAGCATCCTCTAAAGATACCTTTGCATCGTATTCATGATATAATTCATCGGGTGTAAGGTCTAATTCCTCATCTCCATACATGCTTGGTTCTCGTTCCCGTCTCAACTTCCTGGAAATGAATTTTAATTTCTCTATTTCAATTTTAAACCATTCAGGGAACCTGTCAGCCTCTTTTTCAAAAATAAATCCCACATCATGCCATTTTGGAGGTTCTATCCCCACAAATCTTAATGCAGGTTTAAGACACAATTCCACACATTCCTGTGAAAGTCTTACAACATAAGGAAAATCTTTTTCACCAAATGCACTCTTAGCTGAGTTTAACCTTGATCTTGCCCCATGCAAATATGAAAGAGCCATTTTAATATTATCCAATCTTTATTACCTCCCCAAATTTGTAATCAGGCTTAAGATCCCAGTACCATTTCTTCCCTACCTTTATCTTCCTTGCATTTAATGATTTTAGTTCCAATCTTAATTTTTCAAGGATATTTTTAAAAAAATCATCTTTATCATATAATATTTTTGCATCGGTCACCATATCCAGATACAATGGCGATAAAATCCTGGCATCATCTTTGGTCTTCAATATCGGGGAGATATAAGGATAAAATCCCCACTTATCATATATTTTCTTAACTTCCTCTTCTGATTCCTTCTCCATCTCCATAAACAGATCTTGTCTTCGTGATCTCTCTTTTGGTAAGTTATCGGATATAATCAATAGATCAATATCAGAATCCTTTGTTATTTCACCCCTTGCCATAGAACCATAAAGAACAACAGAAACTATATTCTTTTCGAAATGTGTCCTGATTTCGTTTAATAACTTTTTAAGTAAGGTTTCATATATATCATTTAAATCTTTCTTATTTATCTCCATCTTCATATCACTCATCATGATTAAGAATATCTAATATCTTTTTGCTTGCACTTTTACCAGAAAAAATATTCTGTTGAATGCAAATTGGAATAGATTTTTGAGCACCTTCTATAATCTTGCTCTTATCCGCCCCTGTGAGTATATTCCTACCACCCTCCAGCGTCTCCACCCATTCCGTATTCTCCCGCAGCGTCACACACGGCACTCCAAGCATGTAAGCTTCTTTCTGAATCCCGCCTGAATCGGTCAATATTTTTCGAGCTCCGGCCATTAATTTCAACATATCCAGATATCCTAATGGTTCGATTAATCTTACATTCTCAGGAATATCCAGGCAATATTCCTGCAAGAATTTTTTTGTTCTCGGATGAACTGGAAATACAACAGCTTCCCCAATTTCACGAAGAGCTTCAATGATATTGCTTAAATTCTCCCTGCTATCCGTATTGCTCGGCCTGTGAATTGTGATCACCAGATATTTTCCCTTCTTAATACTCAGTTCCTCAAGGATATTCGATTTTTTCTCAGCCACTTTTTTGTTATACTCCAGCGCATCCAGCATTTCATCACCCACAAGATGCACACCCTGCGTGATCCCTTCCTTAGCGAGATTATTAACTGCAGTCTGTGTGGGGCAGAATAAAATATCTGAAATATGGTCTGTCAAAACCCTGTTAATCTCTTCTGGCATGCTCCTGTCAAAGCTTCGCAAGCCTGCTTCCACATGCGCCACCCTGATATGAAGCTTCACGGCAGCCAGCGCGCCTGCCATTGTTGAATTTGTGTCTCCGTAAACTATCATGAGGTCTGGTTTTTCTTTTAATAACACTTTTTCTATTTCAATGAGCATCTTTCCGGTCTGTTCACCATGGTTGCCTGAACCTATTCCAAGGTTATAATCCGGTTTTGGGATATTTAGCTCTTCGAAAAAAATATCTGACATATCATGATCGTAGTGTTGTCCGGTATGGATTAAAATCTCCTGATGAACTTTTCGCAGTTCGCGGGAGAGCGGGGCGCATTTAATGAACTGGGGGCGGGCGCCCACAATAGATACTATCTTCATATAATCACACACTTCTCATCGTATATCATGACCATTCTTATCCCCTCGGCCTATGCCCTTATACACAAACCCCTCACCAATGAACCTATCTGCATCCACAACATTTCTCCCATCCACAATAACCGGATGCTTCTGCCCCATCAACCCTTTCAGCACCTTTGCATCAAGCTTGAAATATTCATCATGCCCTGTCAATATCGCTACAACATCCGCCCCTTTCAAAACATCAACCAACTCATGGGAAATATCCACATCAGGATACTCAAGCACATGTGGGTCATGAACAGTCACACTGCATCCTGCATCAATCAGCAAATTCCTGTATGGCTCAGACGGTGGGTTTCTGGCATCATCCGAATTCGCGATAAACGCCCAGCCCAATATGGCAACCCCGGAGCCCAAAGACTTCTTCCCTACCCTTAAAAGAGCATCCAAAGTCAGGTTATACATATGCACTGGCATAAAATCATTCACCTTTCGGGCTAAAACAAAAATCGAATCAAGCCCAGCAGGATAATCCAGCTTTCCTTTTGATATCTTCACCCCCCTCTCTAAATGATACGTATCCTTGGTCAGGCAATGCCCGCCCACACCCGCACCAGGATAAAGCACAGCACGGGTAATACCCTCACCCTTCAAACTATCCACACCGGCCCTCACATCATACACATTGATACCCATAGCCTCACAATAAAGAGCAAGCTGGTTAATAGCTGCGATCTGAAGATCGCGAAGAGTATTCTCAGTGGTCTTGGTAACTTCAGCGGCAGTGGCACTCATAGGAATAACATTTCCCCTAGTAAGAACAGGTGAATACAACTCTACCGCCCTGACGGTACTGACAACATCAATACCACCAACAATGCGGTCATGCTCCCGGATATTACGCAGCAGACGACCAACCATCACACGCTCTGGAGCATGCGCCAGAGCAAAATCCTTCCCTGCAACCATACCAGACTCCTCCTCAAGCACCTTCCTTGCAAGCCCTTCAGTAGTACCCGGGGTTATGGTGGACTCCAGAACAACCAGCGTACCCTTAGAAAGATACCTGCCAACCTGCCTGATACCCTCAATCAAAGCATCAAAATCCGGCTCAAGACTCGCAGCATTTGCAAACGGTGTCTGGATAGCAAGGGTTACTGCATCCATATCAGCGATCCTGGAAAAATCAGAAGTACACTTAAACTTTCCAGCAGACACAACCTTCTTTATAAGTTCATCCAATCCCGGCTCCTCGCCCTTTAAAGGACTCACACCCGCATTTAGCATATCAATCTTATAGCCGGATGATGGGGAATCACGCTGGAAACCCAGCACAGAATCAAAAACATCCAGATCCGCAAACAACGCTACTGCCGGAATGCCCACATAGCCCATACCGATCACGCCGATCTTTCTTATCGGTCCTTTATTATCAAGTATCTCTTTTAAATTATTGCCCATATTGATCACAATTCTAATTAAATGTTAAATTTTCACAGCTTTACCTTCATGATACGATTTAATTGCTGCCATAGCAACCTCAAGAGCATGAATCCCATCCTCACCAGAAGTGACAGGCTTAGTTCCATTTGATATGGAATCAATGAAACGTTCAAGTTCTCTTTTTAGAGGTTCCGCCTTTTCAACTTTAGCCTTCCTGATCCATTCTCCATCATGCAGTTCCACAGTCTGATCAATGTAATCAAGATATGCCACACCGCTAACCCCTATAACTGTCAGGTTCCTTACTTTATGAGGTGTAAGCCAGTTCGTCTCCACAATTCCCGAAAACTCATGTTCATAACGCAAAATGATCACAGCATGGTCTTCAAAAGAATGTATATCAGCTCCGGCAATGGAATATACCTCATTCACCCTTTTACTATACAGATAGGAAATAACATCAATATCATGCACCCCGATATCCAGGATCACACCCACATCCCTGATCCTGGGATTATAAGGCCCTACCCTGCGTGTTGAGATGGACACAATCTTACCCAATAGCCCCGAATCTATGATCTCTTTTAGTTTAGTAACTGCCGGATTGAACCGCTCGATATGCCCCACCATCAACTTAACGCCAGCATCATCAGCAGCCCTTGTTAATTTCTCAGCATTTTCCAGCGTATCTGCAATGGGTTTTTCCACAAGCAGGTTTGCACCTGAAGCAATGACATCCAGACCCACCTGCATATGAAGGGTTGTAGGCACAACAATACTCACTGCATCAAGACCTTCGGCCAGCAGCTCATTATAATCAGTAAAACCTTTCGTATTGTATTGTTCTGATAATTCCTTAACTCGAACATCAGAAACATCCGAAATACCTACCAGCTCCACATTTTCCATTTTACTATATATCCTTACATGGTGCTGTCCCATAGCACCGGCTCCGATCACACCAACTCTAATCATTTGCCTCCACCCAATTTTTTATTACTTCAACGATCGTCTTCAAATCATCCTTTGAAACACCAGGATGCACGGGAAGAGATAGTGCTTCTCCTGATGCCTTATCGCATTCAGGCAAATTATCATTATATCCTAAATTCCTATACACTGGCTGCTTATGGATCGGTAGCGGGTAATATATTCCTGTCCCTATGCCACTACGACTCAGCATAGTTGCAAGCTCATCACGCTTTTCTGCTCGTATTGTGTACTGGTGGAAAACATGGCTGCATCCGTCCTTTATCACAGGAATTGTTATCCCGTCAACATCCTCAAGACCACCAGACAAAACCTTGGCATTTCTCTGGCGCATCAAGGTGAAGTCATCAAGTTTACCAAGCTGCACAAGCCCTATAGCAGCTGATATGTCAGTCATGCGCAGGTTAAACCCAACCATTTCATGAAGATAGCGCTGTTTTGATCCATGCGAGCGAATCATCCGTGCACGCTCAGCAACACGTTTATCATCAGTTGTGATCATACCACCCTCACTGGTGGTCATATTTTTGGTAGGATAAAAACTAAATGATCCGGTCCCAAACGACCCCACCTTTTTACCACCATAAGTTGCCCCATGAGCCTGACATGCATCCTCGACCACAATCAATTTATGATCCTCCGCAATATCCATTATTGCCTTCATCTGTGCAGCATGACCGTACAGATGCACAGGCATCAAAGCCTTCGTTTTTGGCGTGATCTTATCCACGATGGAATCTACATTAATATTGAATGTCTCACGTTCAATATCTGCAAACACAGGCTTTGCACCAGTAAAGAATATCGAATTTGCAGTTGCAATAAAACTGAACGAAGTAGTGATCACCTCATCGCCGGCACCAATACCATGCGCCAGCAGTGATGCATGAAGTGCAGCAGTACCTGAATTTACAGCAACAGCATGTTCCACACCGATATAATCTGCAAACTTCGCTTCAAATTCACCAACATGCGCACCCTCTGCAATTATGCCTGAGCGCAAAACATTTGATACCGCTTCAATCTCTTTTTCATCAAGTAACGGTTTTGCTATAGGGATCATTTTGGGTCTATTTCTCCTACATGTTTTCTATCACTCAAACTATATACTATTTAATTGTTTCAAGTCCTGAGATAAATCTTCAATCTTCGCAGGGAATCCAATTGCAAGTTTCCATGAAGGGACATCACGGGTAACAAGCGCACCAGCCGCAACCATGGCCCCTTCTCCAATCTCAACACCCGGAAGGATTGTGGCATTCGCGCCAATAGTTGCACCTTTGCGTATTACAGGCCCCTTCAATTCGTATTTTTTGCGTATGGGATATTTATCATTTGCTAAAACCGCACACGGTCCTATGAATACATTATCTTCGATCACAACATTTGTTGGAATATAAACATTACCTTGAATGCTAACATTATTCCCTATTGTAACATTCCCATCGATAATTACATTAGTTCCGATAAGAACATCATTTCCTATTGTTGTTTTTTCGCGTATCAAAACATTATGACCTGTCTTGAAATGATTGCCAATTTTTACGTTGCTGAATATTGTAGAATTTGGCCGTATGATTGAATTGGAACCGATGGCACAGCCAGGGAAATCACAGTCTTCGATATCCTTATTTTGTTTCATGATTTCCATGAGGATTGTGTGTTCAGGATAACCCAAAATTACGTTTTCTAAGATTATTGTCCCACTGCCAATAAACGTAAAACCATATTTTTTAGATGACTTATGTATTTGTATGTTGTTTGTATTCATATCTTCTGGGATTGTGTAAATATTATTATTCGGTAATTCCCGCACCCCTTTTTATTATATACACCGCGCCGCCTCTTCTCTATTGAAAAACCCCAGCCCCATGCTGATAATCAGGGCTAGGAATAAAACCAGCGTGTTTTTCGCTATTCGACGAACAGTATTCAATTTTTATCTCCCCATATTCCCTGCTGATCCAAAATATCCCTTCTCATTAAGATAGCCCCTCAGCCTATCTTCCCATCCAGACATCCCACGAGCCCATACTCTGCGAACCTGGCACTCACAGCGCCAAGAACGCTGGGTATTTTTGCTTTTTGATCCAAGAGCGCTGGTTGGGTTGGCATCAATATCAAGCATTTCAAAGATCCCCTTTGCGAAATCAAACCAGGAACAATAGCCGCTGTTGGCCACATGATATATCCCAGAAGGCAACTCTTTCATAAGTATATCCCGCATCATCCCGGCCGCATCCCTAGTATATGTGGTGGACATCACCATGTCATCCAGAATTACGACATCCTTCTCCTCTGCCAAAGCCTCCGCCAGATTTGAACCTATAAAGCCTGCCCCACCTGTTACCAGCACTCTTTCACCACACATCCTTATTTTTATACGCTACACGAGTATTTAAAAACTTCGTAACTATTCAGATACCTTTTTTTCAGTCATGCCCGTCAACACAATAAAATAATCAAAATCAAGAAGCTTAGAATATCAATATCGAAAAATCAATATACTAAGATATAATTACAAGATTATTAAGTAAATTCAGTGATTTGATTATGATATTTATAGTTATCCGCATAACATATGGTAAAATTAAGTACCATGTGTATGGTAAAAAATGCTTCAAAATGGACTTCATGGCAAGTGTCTTCAGAGTATCCCTCTGAAAACCAACAGCTATGGAATAGCCCGCCTGAAAATACTAAGTTATGTGAGGGCGTTAAACAAAAATTTCAAATCCCTCCCAGGGCTCTCTTTACTTCTAAAGCACTAATAAAAGGATAATCAAATGTGGGATCTAAACAAGGAACTTGATATCCAAAAAGCAGGTGATGAAGCAAACGAGCTTGTACTGCTTGCGTCTGCCCTGGAAGCAGGAATATTTCATGCGCTTGATACAGAAAAAGATCTGGTTACACTTAAAGAAGAACTTCAAGCTGATGAGAGAGCGCTTTTTATAGTGATTGAGGCTTTGTGTTCCATGGGATATGTTGAAAAATCATACGACAAATATTTTATATCGGATAAAGCACGACCCCTTTTCCTTGAGTTTGGAGCGGATTATGTGGGCGGTTATCTTCCCCATTTCATGAACATCTTAAGATCATGGCTTGCGCTTCCTGATATCATTAGAGGGATAAAGCCAGAAAGGGAGCCAATACCTCGTGATATCCCTGTCTTTATGCATGCAATGGCCTCAAGGCCGGATTCAATAGCAGAAGAAGTTGTAAATCACATTATGATGAAGAAACCGGATGCAAAGAACGTGCTTGACCTGGGCGGCGGTCCCGGGAAATATTCAAAAGCTTTTGTCAGGAGGGGACTGACAGCGGTTCTTTATGATATGGGAGAAGTAATAGATTATGTCAGTACTGTTTTCTCCTTGAGTGAAATTAAAAATCTCATTCTCCATAAAGGAGATTTTATGCAAAACCTCAAAAAGGATATTAATGAAAAATTTGATATTGTTTTCATGGGAAACATCTGCCATATTTATTCTGAAAATAATAACAGGAAGCTTATTCGGAATGTGCATAATTTGCTGAATAAGAATGGAATGATAGCGATTGAGGATTTCGTACGTGGAAGAAGCCCAAAGGCTGAAGTTTTTGCGGTGAATATGCTTGCTAATTCCGAAGAGGGGAATACCTGGACTGAATCACAATACAGGGAATGGCTCATTGAAGGGGGATTTGAAAAAATTGAAGTAAAAGACATTGCAAAAAAAGGAAAACAGCTTATAACCGGATTTAGAACTTGAAGAAATATGTTTTTGAAAGCGTGAATTTTTATCCTTTAATTCCATTTATAGTTATAAATGGGAACCACTCCAAAAAACGAAAAACTATTCTCAAAGAACTTCATCCTGACAAGTCTTTCCACATTTATGTTGTTCGCGAGTTTCTACTTCCTCCTGATCACGCTTCCAATTTACATCGAGAAAATCGGGGGAACGGAATCGGAAATCGGGCTAATTCTAGGCTTTTTTACTATTTCAGCCGTGGCCCTTCGCCCATTCATAGGACAGGGGGTTGACAGGCATGGAAGGAAAATCATATTGGTTTCTGGTATCGTTGTATTTCTATTATCCATGCTGCTCTATGATTATACGAGGAACGTTACCTCATTGCTCTTCCTCAGGGTAGTTCAAGGGATAGGCTGGGGTGCTGCCACCACATCTGCAACAACGCTTATAGCTGATATTGCGCCGCCAAGCAGGAGAGGAGAAGCCATGGGTGTATTTGGCATGGCATCTAATGTTGCGATGGCTATTGGGCCTGCATTGAGCATAGTATTGCTTCAAGCATATGGTTTTTCCATACTTTTTTCAATATGTGCAGGGATAGCGCTCGTATCTTTGCTCCTTGCTCTCTGGATTTCCGAAACGACGGTGGAACATCCCAGAACGCCACTTTTTAGCAGGGAAGCCATATTCCCATCCGCCCTGATGTTCACAGTCTCGTTAACTTATGGTTCAATAGTGTCGTTTCTTTCCCTTTTCGCCCAGAAACAGGGGATAACAAACCCCGGGATATTTTTTTCAGTGTTCGCCGTAACCCTTATTCTTGTCAGGGGGCCTGCAGGTAAGCTCTCAGATATAAAAGGAAGGAAATATGTCATAATACCCGGCATGATCCTGATAACTTCCAGTCTCCTTGTTTTATCGACCGCAAGCACGCTTTATGTTTTTCTTCTTGCAGCGCTTCTTTATGGTCTTGGCTTTGGCCTTTTCCATCCCTCGCTCATGGCGTTTCTTGTTGACAGGGTAAGTGAAAAGGGTCTGGGCGCTGCCATGGGCACGTTTACGGCCGCATTTGACCTTGGAATCGGGATGGGATCAATAGGCCTTGGTCTTGTCCTCCAATACTCCGGTTTCCAGGCAATGTACTCTCTCAGCGGGCTGATCGTGCTTGCTGGTGCGGTTTTCCTGATTATCAGTAATGGCAGGGCAGCGAGGCGGGTATAATGGATCTTTTCTCTCATGCGCTATTTCCATATTTAATTGGGAATTATTTCAAGAAAAGAAAAGAAGAGATTACAGCTTTCGTTATCGGGGGCATAGCCCCGGATTTTGACATTTTTCTCCTGTGGATACAGTATCTATACCCGACTTTTTTCCTGATCACCCACCGCGGCATTACCCATTCCATTTTTTTTGGATTTTTCACATGTGTCATAATATTGTATCTCGCGTCACGTGATAAAGTTAAGAAAATAGTGCATAGATACATTGATTTTGAGCCTGTTTTTTCGGCCAGGAATGTTATGTACGCTTTTTCAGGCATTATCATCCATCTTATTCTTGACTATTCAACAACTCGTGGAGTCCCGCTATTTTACCCATTTGATGCAACAAGATATTCCGCTGAATTATTTTTCTATACGGATATTTACCTTACGATTGTAAGTCTGATAATGATAATATTTTTATTCAGGAAACCTTTTCGGGAGGGAACAATAACAAAATTCTTGATTATATTCCTTATCATATTTGGCGGATTGGGTGCCATCAGGTTCACAGAAAAACACAACGCTGAGGTATTTTTTCAAGATGGAAGCATAAAATCCTTTCCAACCATGAATCCTTTCGACTGGTATGCCCAGAAAGAAGAAAAAACGAAAATTGAAGTATACGAATACGATGGCCTGGAAGGAACATCACAATACAAAGGTACCTTCCAGCGCTTGAATGTGATCTCACAGGGAGAAGGTCTCGAAAAAGCTCTACATCTCGCAGATGAACTCCCTCAGTTAAAAATGTTCAGGTGGAGAGCACATTCGGTTGCTGTGAACGCATCTTTCATCAATGAGACATGGTCATTAGAATATTATGATCCAATCCAGAGAGCAGAAATGAGGGCAATACCCGGGACATTCAGGATATTCGGAGCAAGGTTGGGTTCACTCACGATAAACGTGACCGAAGACAAAGCTATGGCTACATAATAAAACAGGTCAGGAGTTGTT
>Ga0172443_1108_pt1 | contig 12985 bp, 12 predicted proteins | sample MayberryNE_Catta_6_FD_114741 | JGI IMG/M metagenome (GOLD analysis project Ga0172443, IMG submission 114741) | reverse complement strand
GTTTTTTTATTCAAACCTCTTATTTTAATTTATAACAATCTCATGGATGCAATACCATTATCCGCGCTTGATTGTCACCTCTCCACGTATCGTATAGGGCTGTTACGCTTTGCGGTTTTTCAGTAAATATAAAAAAAGATGGTTATTACTTCTTTGATTCAAGAATTATTACGCGCTTATCAAGGTCTTTTAGTTCTGTTTTGATTTCTTTATTATCATGTTTGAGTTTTTCAACTTCTTCAATAACATGATCTAATTTCTGTAAAATTCTACCTATTTTTATGCCTAAACTTACAAGAGATATTACCGCGCCTGTATATGATATTAAAGTTATCCAATCTGAGATCATAGATAACCTAATAGATTCAGGGCTTTAGCAATGATCCAAATTACCATCAAAGCAATCCCAAGCCAAAACATTATATCGGTATAATCGAACTTATTGACTTTTTCTATATTGGCCATAATATCACAATTTCATTTCAAACTATTTAATCTATTTTACTCGAGTTCCTTGATAAACTCAGAAAGCCTGCCGCATGTAACCTTTTTCTTGGCCTCGCTGCATTTCTTGACCTTATCCAGAAGCGTGGACATCTGCTCATGCGTCAGATCATATCCCATTTTTTGCACTACACCCTTTAAGGCCTTTGAACCTGTGTGTTTCCCGATGATTATTTCGCGTTTCGCGCCTACCATTTCGGGAGCGAACAATTCATAAGTCATGGGCTCCTCAAGAACGGCAGCAACGTGAATCCCCGATTCATGGGCAAAGGCATTTGATCCCACTATCGCTTTTGTCTTTGGGATAGGTATTTCTGCATATTCTTCAACAAGCTTTGAAAGCTCCATCAATTTGCTTACATCATATCTCTCAATACCATATTGAACGCGCAGGCTCACAAGCAGTTCTTCAAGAGCGGCATTGCCGCAGCGTTCCCCGATCCCGTTGACCGTAGTATGCAACTGGAAAGCTCCTGCTTCGGCACCGCTCAGCGTATTCGCAACAGCCATACCCAGGTCGTTATGGCAATGTATACACAACTTGGTCTTTACGGATTTCTTTATCTCGCTGACAAGGTAGAACGCAGTACTGGGATTCAATATTCCTACAGTGTCTGCAATACTGACATAATCCGCACCGTGATCCTCCGCTGACTTGAAAATTGACTTCAGTACCCCGATATCAGTACGGGTTGCATCTTCAGCTGCAAAACGCACGATAAGGCCATGATCTTTGGCATAATCCAGCACATCAAGGGCGCAGGATGTAGCCTCTTCAAACGTCTTATGGTATTTGTATTTTAGATGCAGATCGGATGTTGCTATAAAAATACTTATAAAATCCACATCGCATTTCAGTGCAATGTCAACGTCTTTTGCAACCGAGCGTGCAAGGCAGCATACCTTTGCATCAAGCCCAAGGTGTGCTATTTCACGGACTGTTGCTTCTTCAGCTATCGATACTACCGGAAATCCGGCCTCAATAACATCGACGCCGATACTGTCAAGTTTCTCGGCGATCGCTATTTTTTCCTGTGTAGAAAAAGCTACGCCGGGCGTCTGTTCGCCATCCCTCAGAGTGACATCACATATCTCTATGTCCCCGGGTTTATGATTGATGAATTTCATTAAGTTGTTTTTGGAATAATCGGTCATATTGATCAGGATTATTAAAGATGTTTATTAAACTGTCGACAATATGTTTAATCATATTTCAAAACTATTTAATTTTGAATTATGCCGGTTTGGATGATGCGGAGAGATATAAATCAATCGGTTTGGTACTAAACAAAGCATTTTTAAATTAGATAATTTTTTAATATAATAATATTTCTTATTTATACAGAAGCCTAAAACCGATAATTCTATTAATCATGCAATTAATCAAAGCGGAACATGGAACTTCCGAAAGAATACGATTATAACACTATCGAAGAAAAATGGCTGGATACATGGCAGGATTCCATGTACTATTTTAACTGGGATTCGACAAAATCCCAGTTCATAATCGACACTCCACCTCCTTATCCAACCGGGAATTTCCATATAGGCAATGCTCTTAACTGGTGTTATATCGATTTTGTTGCCCGCTACAAAAGAATGCGCGGTTTTAATGTAATGTTCCCCGAAGGCTGGGACTGCCACGGTCTTCCCACTGAAGTAAAAGTGGAAGAAAAACATGGCATCACAAAGAGCCAGGTCTCAAGGGAAGAATTCAGGCGCATGTGTGTGGAACTGACCGAAACTAATATCGGGCGCATGAGAAAGAGCCTGCGGCGCCTCGGATTTTCCATAGACTGGAGCAACGAATACATAACGATGGAGCCTGCTTATTTCGGAAAGACCCAGCGGTCCTTTGTGCAGATGTACAAAAGCGGCATGATATACCAGCAGAACCATCCTGTGAACTGGTGTCCGCGCTGTGAAACTGCCATTGCTTTTGCTGAAGTCGAATATGATTCCCGGACCACACTCCTGAATTACCTTAATTTTGATAAGCTGAAAATAGCAACAACAAGGCCCGAACTCCTGGCTGCATGCGTTGCCGTTGCTGTTAATCCTGATGATAATAGGTACCGGGAATTTGTGAACACAGAAGTAAAAGTGCCTGTTTTCGGTCATAATGTAAAGGTCATTTCTGATAAGAGCGTTGACCCCACGTTTGGTACAGGCGTTGTCATGATATGCACTTTCGGTGACAAGCAGGACGTTAGATGGTGGGTCGAACATAAGCTTCCGCTTCGAAAAGCTATCGACAAGACAGGAAAGATGACTGAACTTGCCGGGAAATATGCTGGAATGAGCACATCGGAATGCAAGAAAGCCATAATCGAGGACATGAAAAAGGGCGGGATACTGTACAAACAGGAAGAACTTCCACAGAATGTGGGTCTATGCTGGCGCTGCAAGACAGCGATAGAAATACTATCCGAAAGACAGTGGTTCGTGAAAATAATACATGATGATATCCTGAATACCGCTAATGAGGTCACATGGGTTCCCGATTACATGAAAGTCAGGCTTGAGAACTGGACAGGTACAATGGAATGGGACTGGTGCATTTCAAGGCAGAGGATATTTGCAACTCCGATACCTGCATGGTATTGTTCCAGATGCGGGAAGACAAAAGTAGCAAAAGAGGAATGGCTGCCTCTTGACCCTACACAGACGCAGCCTCCTGAAGCCTGTGAATGCGGGGGAAATGAATTTAAGGGAGAACCGGATGTCCTTGACACATGGATGGACTCATCAATTTCTGCTCTTCATGTATCTGGCTGGCTCAGCGACCATCCGCTCCTTCTGCCTGCACAGCTTCGCCCTCAGGGGTATGATATCATCCGTACATGGTCTTTTTATACAATATTGAGGGCTAAAGCACTGCTTAATAAAAGACCATGGGATACTATCCTGCTAAATGGCATGGTGCTGGGTGAAGACGGCCACAAGATGAGTAAATCCCGCAATAACTTCGTTATACCTGAAGAAGTTATCACGAAGCATGGCGCAGATGCCTTCAGGCAGTGGGCAGCTATTGGCGGAACGACGGGTTCGGACATTATTTTCTCATGGAAAGATGTTGTAGCAGGCTCGCGCTTTTTGCAGAAACTATGGAGCATCGTGCGGTTCTCATTGCCGCATATTTCAGAAAAGCCTGCAAACCTTACGCCTATTGACCTGTGGCTTCTTAGCAAATTGAACAGGCTTGTAAAAGAAACCACGGAAAAGATGGATGCATACCAGTTCGATGAGACTTTTAAAGCTATAAGAGGATTTGCATGGGATGTGCTTGCTGATAATTATATTGAGCTTGCAAAATCAAGGCTTTATGGAGAAGGGGAAGGAAAACAGGCGGCTCAGTATACGCTTTATGTTGCAATTGAGACAATTTCACGGCTTCTTGCTCCGTTTTTGCCTTATTTTTCCGAAGAGATTTATTCCCATATAAAAAAGGAAAGTGTGCATCTATCGCCGTGGCCGGTAGTTTTTGAAAAGCTTATCGATCCCGATGCTGAAGCAAGAGGTGAATTGATAAAAGAGATGACTTCTGCGATAAGGCGTTATAAAGCAGAACATGGTATGCCATTAAATGCCCCGCTTAAAGAAATTGAGATATATTCCAACATACCTGATGCATCTGATATCGCAGGCGCTGCCAATTCCGCGATCAAGCTCAAACAGGGAACTCCGGATTTTGAGCTTGTGCCAAAGGGGATAAAACCGAATATGAAGGTTCTTGGCAAAACCTACAGGAACAAGGCAAAATCAATTGCAGAGGCGCTTGTAAATGCTGACATGAATCTTGCAGGATCCGGAAGTATTGCACTACAAGTAGATGGTGAGGAAATAACTCTTGATGCATCATGTTTTACTCTTGAAAAAGAAAGGCTATTAAAAGGGAAAGCAGTGGATGTTCTTGAAGTTGGAACTTCTACGATAGTAATTATACGTTAGTAATTATGCGTTATCAGAAAAGTTTATAGTCAGCAGATACCCTATTACACTAGGGTAAAATTATGACAAATATTAGCGAAATACATGTTACAAAAACGATAGTTAATGAATTCATGGATGATTTCATTGAGAATATTCTTGACAGCGATGTTGTTGTCGTGGGTTCAGGACCATGCGGTGTCACGGCTGCAAAGTACTGTGCAGAAAAAGGTCTTAAGACTGTTATGATCGAGAGGAACATCTATGGCGGCGGAGGTATGTGGCAGGGCGGCTTTCTATTGCCAAAAAATACAGTTGGTGCCCCTGCGAACAAGCTGCTTGAAGAGTGCGGTGTAAATCTAAAAGACGCTGGAAATGGACTTTATGTTTGCGATTCATTTGAGATGGTCTCAAAGATGCTGGTAAGTGCATGTAATGCAGGTGTGAAATTGCTCAACTCTACGAACGTTGAAGACCTGGTACTCAAAGAAGATCATGTTGATGGCGTGGTCATCCAGTGGTATCCGGTACAACAAATGCCTAAATTCATTACATGTATGGACCCGATCGCGATCAGGTCAAAAGTAGTAATTGATGCAACAGGGCACGATTCGTTCCTTGTAAAGCGCTTAAGTGAACAGAGATCAGGCATCCCTAAACCCCCAGGCTGCGGTTCACTCTGGGTGGATGAAGCAGAGAAAAAGACTGTGGAACTCACTCATGAGATATATCCTGGTCTTATCGTGGCAGGAATGTCAGCAACCTCAACATACGGCGCTCCGCGCATGGGACCGATATTTGGCGGAATGCTCCTTGCAGGAAAGAAAGCGGCAGAGCTTGCTTATGATAAAATCAGGGGCGTAAGGGTAAAGGGCATGGGCAAAGACATAAAGATCAGCAACCGTGCGCCTGATGTCCTTGTGACCGAATAAATATAAATATATAATTTGGGCGAAAGCCCAAATATTTTTCTTTGTTTTTTCCTCTTACAATTATCTTTTTATATTGCCACATCCAATAATTTAATGGAGGAAATTTATGGCATTTAACATGATGGACGGTTATGGCTATGGAATGATGAGTGGAGGTATGTGGATAGTCGGACTCATATTCTGGATCCTGATACTGGTAGGACTCGTATTGCTCATTAAATATCTGTGGGAGGGCGCCGGAATCAGGGGAGGCCATGAATCCGCGCTTGAAGTCCTGAAGAAAAGGTACGCAAGAGGAGAAATAAGCAAGGAAGAATTCGAAGAGAAAAAGAAAGACCTGATATGAAAAAGCAGTGCAAAAGCAGTCAGTGATTAATTTTTATCATTATTTTTATCGTTATACCCCCAGCTCTGCTGCGATCGGGTGTGCCGTCGCAACGTTGGTCAGTGATACATATCATTAATCAATGTTGTTATAAAATGGAGGTGGGTGGATGTGGTTACCGGGCGCGCGGACATATTCCCGAAGCATCTGACATGAATAAAAACCAGAGCAATAGCCCTTTTAGACAGGATGGATAGAATCCGAACCGAAGCTTTCATGAAATCCCCGTGCAGCGCGTCCCCCTGTCCCCATAGCCGCTCCGGGATTACGTCTGCTGTTACGCGCCGGGAATCAACCGAGTCGATGGGCGCCGAGTTTTCAGAAAAAAAGAGCCTTAGTAATTTGAAACCGCGCAGATTAATATAAAATATTGTCCAACTTAATATTAGTATACTTCATTATGCGTTCCTATATCAATCAGCAAGATTTTCTGTTTTTCTTTATCAACGAATTTGAAAATCAGCCTTTGTTCATAATTTATTCTGATTGCCCATGAACCTTTTAACGTGCCGCTTAAGCTATGTGTTTTCAAAGATGGATGAAAAGGATCAACCACAAATAATTCCATTTTATTCCTGAAAAGCTCATTTAAATCAGGGTGCTTCTGGTTCCACTTTTTAAATAATCTTTTAAACTTCTCATCCCAGATAAGTTCAATCATTCAGGTCTTTCCAGAGTTCTTCAAGATTCCCGCTCTTTACATTTCCATCTTTGTAAGCCTTCAATGCTTCTTTTACCCGTTTAGATATTTCAATCCTTCTTAACTCGATCTGCCTTTTAGAAAGAATATTCAATAGATACTCCAGATCATCAAATTCTAAATGTTCTGCTTCTTGGAGAACTTTATCAAGGGTAATCATTTTGCTTATCATTTTAGTATTATATTTCTTGTTTGCCTTACTATTTAAATAAATCCTTTTCGCAAGTATGTCCGCTGCATTGTGACACGCCGGGAATCGACCGAGTCGAGGCGCGCCAGGGTTTCAGCAAAAAAAGAGCCTTGGCAATTTGAAACCGCAGATAAGCGTACTATTAACACTTTCGGTCAATCTCAGCGATATTGCGCTGGGATAGCGACCCCAGACCCCAACGGATGCGCCGCCGCTGGCGGGGTTTAACATAGAATCACCTGTTGCATAATATACAACTATCAATACCTGCAATGTATCATAAATAGTATCCACTAACTATTCGTTTGGCCAGATTCCCCTTCACAAGAATAAGATTAATTCTGTTGTGTCTGATACTCCTTGTTATTCTTCAAAACCCAATAAACTATCCTCAATACTTTAGCAGCTACTGCATTCAAAGCAGAATAATGATGCTTTCCTTCACTGATCTTCTTATCATAAAACCGTTTCAAATTATCATCATTTTGTCTTGCCACATTAGCTGCAAGAAAAAGACCTTTTCTAAGCAGTGGAGAACCTCTTTTTGAGATCGGTCCGGACTTATTCTCAAACCTTCCAGATTGGCTGACAACAGGATCAAGCCCAGCAAAAGCAATCAATTTCTTAGCAGATGGAAACCTGTCAGCATCTCCGATTTCGCCAAGAATCATGGGCCCTAAAGTATCTCCAATACCAGGTATTGACATTATTTTTGAATCGATCAAATTCATCATCTGATCAATTCTTTTCTCAATCGATCGGATCTGTTCATCATATAACTCAAGTTCTGTGATCAGGGTCTTAATTTCAAGAGAAATAATCGAATCGAGTTCAGGTATAGTCAAAATATTCCCTGCATGAGTGTATATTTCCTCAGCCGTCGTGCGAGATATTTTCGATCGACTTTTCATTTTGACAAGTTGATAAAATTTCTCAAAAGATTCAGCCCTCACTTTTGAAGGCACAGAATACTTTTTCAGGATTGCAATTGATGTAGCTCCTGTAGCTCTTTTCATAACACTTGAATAATCAGGCCAGACAGTATCGATATTACGTACCAGCTGCACTTTACAAACCGTCTGTTTATCTATAAGACGATCACGAATCCTGACCAATTCTCTCAATTGATAAAGGTTCAAATCTTTGATAGGATTGACTTGAGGTGGTTCAGAAAAACGAAGCATATCTGCGATAATAGCTGAATCTATCTGGTCAGTTTTTGTCTTTCGAATATTCATTTTCCGAAAGCCATTGGTTTGAATAGGATTGTATAGCTTGACCTTATGTCCGTCTCTCGTCAGGGCTGAATACAAAGGTAAAGAGTATATCCCCGTAGCCTCCATTCCAAAAACTACATCGCTATTTCCATCAGTTCTTGATTGTATTCTTTCAATTGTTTTATACAAATGTCCTAAATCTGCTTTATTGTTCGTGATTTTGAATCGCTGGATCAAATCGTTCCCTTTCACGTCTTTTATGCAAATATCGGATTTGTCTTTTGAAATGTCGATTCCGACGTAAAGCATTGTTGTGGTATTCATTTATCTCGACCTCTTTTATATTGGTTTATAAGTTAGATCGAGAGAGTCATGTCCCTCCTCTATCCTTTCCTACACAAGTTCGCGAGTTATATGTGGTACATTTATATATGTCCAAAACGTACTTATTCGTGTATTAAAAGGATGAGAGGGCAACAGGTTTATCTCCGGGAACGGATCCCAAACGCAATGTTTGTTACCCTCTCGACCTACTTTTATGCAGGTACAAGAATGTTTAAATATTCTCGCAAGGATGTTGTATATACGAACGCAGATGAACGCAGATTTGTAGCATCAAATCCAACGCAACTTATCGGTTCGTGTGATTTAGCACCCCCTGTTGTTTCTGAGTTTTTCACATGTGGTTGCTTCGGGAATGTATCGGCGCGTGGGGAAGAATATTGGTTTTAGTGTTATTATTTTTCAAAAACCGTAGCATTAAATCTGCGTTCATCTGCGGCTAATTTTTTCAAAATCTGAAATAAGTAATTCGTGCATGTGCACAATTGCGCCACATCCATAACAGTAGATCATATTTTTTTATATGATTTACGGAAAACTATAATTATCTCGATATCTTTTGACAATTTAGCCTTGACAAGACAGTAGGCTGGTGTATGATTTTTTCCTGAGCCACCTCAAAATAAGTGACCTATTTAAATCCCCAGCACAATTAAACAACTCATGCTTTCCATAACTTTTCTTGGTACTGGAGGAACGCTTCCCACACCAGACCGCAACCCGTCTTCCATTTTCATTAACCGGGAAGGAGACATGATGCTCTTTGATTGCGGCGAAGGGACGCAGCGGCAGATGATGTGCGCAAAGACAGGCATGAAGCTAAGTTCCATTTTCATTACTCATTTCCATGCAGACCATTTCCTGGGTATTCCAGGGCTTATCCAGACCATGTCCTTTAATGGCCGGGAAGAGCCGCTTGACATTTACGGTCCTATATGGACAAAACAATTTGTTGATCTTCTTGTCCAGCTTGGTTATTACAGGCTAGGGTTTGTAATAAATGCGCATGAAATGAATGACGGTGATATTATTGACAAAGGAGAGTATTTCGTAAAGGCTGTCGGTACAGACCACGGCATTCCAAGCCTGGGCTATGTGCTTGAGGAGAAAAGACGAATCGGGCGGTTTAACCGTGAAAAAGCCATTGAACTTGGCGTTCCCGTAGGAAGGCTTTTCTCAAAACTGCAAAAAGGCGAACCTGTCACGATAGATGGCAAGACGATCCTGCCCTCACAGGTTATAGGCGAGAGCCGTCCGGGAAGGAAGATCGTATATTCAGGAGATACAAGACCTTGCAAGAACATAGAAAGAGAAAGTTTTGGCGCTGACCTGTTGATCCATGACAGCACACTTGCAGAGGATTTGAAGGACTGGGCGCTTGAAACAAAACATTCTACAGCAAAAGAAGCAGCAGAGGTCGCAAGAAATGCGAATGTGAAACAATTGATACTTACCCACATCAGTTCAAGATATTGCGACAAAAAGGAAATGCTCTTGCATGATGCCAAAAAAGTTTTTGAAAATTCCAGGCTTGCCGAGGAATTGATGGAAATCGAGATAATGCTTTCAGATAAATAACAATTATTCAATTACTTTTATCTATCAAAATTTCACCATCCTGTAAAATACCGCTTTCACTATTTCTGCCGCGATGATGTAAAAGGCCACGATCAATCCCATAAGAAGAAGGTACGAAATCGGAAGCTGAGTAAATCCAAATATATTCCCAATTGGCAGGAAAGGGAAAATAAGCGCGCTTGAAACTATTAGCAGTGTTGCTGCGGAAAGATACTTCCCTGGAATGCTCCTGAAGAAAGGTTTTTTAGTACGAATTACTAGCACGATCAGCGAAGCTGAAATTACTGATTCCATAAACCACCCTGTCCTGAATTGGTCAGGTGTTGCATGAAGAATGAAAAACAAAACTCCGAATGTAAGAATATCAAATATTGAACTCAAGATTCCAAAGACGAGCATAAAATTGCGGATAAATCCTATGTCCCAGCGCCTTGGATGATCAACCATTTCGCCATCCACGCTATCAGTAGCTATTGTCATCTCCGGGATATCCGTCATGAGATTGGTGAGCAGGATCTGTCCGGGCAACAGGGGGAGAAAAGGTAAGAAAAGCGATACTCCGGCCATACTGAACATGTTCCCGAAATTGGCACTCGTGGCCATGAATACATACTTGAGGGTATTGGCAAATGTCGTTCTTCCTTCACGCACACCCTGTACAAGAACACCTAAATCCTTTTCCAGCAGTACGATATCGGCAGCATCTTTGGCAACATCCACGGCGCTATCAACAGATATACCGACATCGGCAGCATGCAGGGCTGAAGCATCATTAATTCCATCTCCAATATAGCCTACAACATTTCCACTTTTTTTCAGAGCCAGAATGATTCGTTCTTTCTGGTTTGGCTCGACTTCTGCGAATATATTGATATCGTTTACTCGCTTGCTCAGCGCTTCATCACTCATTGAGTGAAGGTCAGAACCTGTGAGGATATGCGGGTTCGAAAATCCAACCAGTTGGCTGACATTGGCAGCAACCAGTTTGTTGTCCCCTGTAACTACCTTAAGCGAGATGCCAAGATGATTTAGTTGGTTTATAGTCTGAGCAATTTCGGCCTTTGGCGGATCAAACAGAACGATGAAACCTGAAAAAGTCATCGCAGATTCATGGTCTTTGGTTATAAGCGGATCAGATCCGACATCACGGTAGGCAACTCCCAATACCCGCAAGCCCTCACTGCTCTGTTTCTCAGAGTACTCCTGGATATGTTCCTTTACAGTTGCAATATCCACGATCTCTCCATCGGAAGTTTCTGCTGATGAACAAACTGATAGCACATTTGAAAGTGCGCCTTTTGTCACCATCAGGTGCTTATCGTCTTTTGAAACAAGGATGCTCAGTCTCTTACGAATGAAATCATACGGTACTTCATCCAGTTTCTGGCAAGCGGACACATCCAACTGGCGATAGTTCCTGATCGCGCCATCTATCGGATTCGCGAAACCTGTCTCGAAAAAAGCATTGAGATAAGCGTAGAAAAGAACTTTTTCACTCTCCTTTCCTTCAACATCAAGAGTGGAATTCACTCTCACTACCCCTTCGGTCAGAGTCCCGGTCTTATCTGAACAAAGCACATTCATGCTACCGAAATTTTCAATTGAGGCAAGGCGTTTAACGATTACTTTCTGCTGTGCCATGCGTTTTGCTCCATGTGCAAGATTTACGCTGATGATCGCCGGCAAAAGTTGCGGTGTCAACCCGACAGCCAGCGCCAGGGAAAAGAGAAGAGCTTCCAGTATCGGGCGTGCCATATAAGTGTTGATGGCAAAAATGAAAATCACCAACAGCATCGTGATCTTCATAAGGAAATACCCGAACCTCTTGACGCCGCGCTCAAACTCAGTCTCCGGCGGCCGCACTTTCAACCGTTCGGAAACCTTACCGAATTCGGTTTCTGTCCCGCTACTGACAACCACAGCTTTCGCGCTGCCACTCACAACATGAGTACCCATAAAAAGCGTGTTGTTCCTCTCTCCAAGCTGTGTTTCTTTCACCAGCACCCCGGCCAACTTTTCAACCGGATATGTTTCGCCTGTCAACGTGGCTTCATCGACAAACAAATCTTTGGATTCAAGGATCAGGCAATCCCCGGGAACGATATCTCCGCCGTTGAGGATAATAACATCCCCGGGCACGATATCTTCGACAGGAATTTCTATCGGGTTTCCATCACGCAGCACCATGGCTTTTATTTGCACGATAGCGAGCAACTTTTCGATAGCATTGGCAGCTCCCCGTTCCTGCCAGAATCCAAGAAGCCCGCTTATGAAGACAATTGTAAGGATAATGATAACATCAACACGTTCTTGCAGGAAAAGTGACAATCCTGCCGCAAAGAGAAGGATGAGGGTAATGGGGCTTTTGAATTGGGCAAGTAAAAGTGCAAGTGAGTCTGATTTTTTTCTGGGCGTCAGGAGATTGGAGCCAAAAAGTGCGAGTCGCTGCCGTGCCTCATTGCTGGTAATGCCCAATGGTGAAGTCTTGAGTTGTTCAAGTAGTTCAGAAGCCGGGAGGCTCCAGAATGCCTGAGGTTGATTCGTTGGATCGATCCTTTTGGAAATGTTGAATATGTTCATCAGGTAATCCCCTACTATTAATTTATTTATTTTTTACCCCGATTCTATTTTTAATAAATTTATCACCAAAAGTATAAAAAACAACCTAATATGAGAAATAAAAAGTTGGCTAAATTGTCAACTAATAATCTTCAGGTAGCATGATCGTGTATTTTCCAGTTTCATTCTGTTTTACGAATAGCTTGAAATTTTTAATGTAGACGCAATAAAACCAGTCAGGCTTATTAATCGTCTTTATTTCGATAATAGCATCCTCTATAAGCTTTTTTATAAATTCGTAGTAATAGGAATTGAGGAACAAACCAAGAAAGAGGATATTTTTGGATAGGGTAGGAGTGGTGATTATATTGGTTCGTTCCTCAACGAATAAAATGTTTTTTGTAATATAAGGGAATTTTCCAAGATTATACCCAAATTGTAAATTTCTGGATTAGGGTAATGTTTGGGAAAAATCATTTTAACCTAATAAGCATGAATATTATTAGGTGGTATTAAAGGCAGGTTGTGGAGTGAGTGGCTCAACATTTCAATATTGGAATAGTAAAACATAAAAAAATTATACATACTATAAAAAAAGTTTATAAGAATCGTAATTCTTATATATCATGAATGATTGATTTAGTAGTA
>Ga0172443_1107_pt1 | contig 12995 bp, 10 predicted proteins | sample MayberryNE_Catta_6_FD_114741 | JGI IMG/M metagenome (GOLD analysis project Ga0172443, IMG submission 114741) | reverse complement strand
AAAATGCCATGGGAAGTTCTGCATTATCGAAATATTTTTTCCAGAGTTGAATGAAGTTATTTTTGAATTCCATATCCATGAATTATCTCTCCTATTTGTACTTCTCTATCTGTACTTAATTTCAATCATGTGCTTTATATATCTTTATCTCGATTGCTTTACCTCGATTGCTTTACCTCGAACAATCTGAATATTCCTATAACTGCTATTGTTATTAACACAGCTATCCCGGAACGGTAAACAACCGCAGGTACCCCAAATACAGGATTTACATTTAAACCCGCGAAAATCGCATATAAGGCAAATCCAATGCCTGCAAACATGAATTTTTTCCCGGCAATCTCACCCGCAATGGCTTTCATCTTTCCTGAGAGATCAAAAAATGCATATGATGTAACAGCTGCACCAATTAATCCCAGACTGTAACGCTGCGCCAGGTCGGCTGCTTTATAATTAATACCCGTATCCTGGTTTGTAAAATCAAGTCCTGTAAAAACCAACAACCAGATATACATCAAAAACGCTCCGTAAGGTATTCCGCGAAGCCATCTGCGCTCTTCAATTCCTGCTGAGATTATATTCAATCCAAAGGCAAGGAGCGCTGCAAATGAACTCAAGACGAGTAACAACTTGACCATGTCAAAAATCCAGGAAGGCTGCCATGCCAGGAATCTGGGGATATCCGAATATTCGGCAAGGCCGTGAAGAAGCCCGAAAGCAGCCAGGTATTTAAAATCGTCCATGATCTCTATATGGCTTACCCTTTTTTTCCACAATGTCAATGCAGCAAACATTATAAGAAAGCTTGTTCCATATATCAGATATACTGCAAGTTTGACCGTGTTGTCATTCCAATCAACCATAGTTTATTCTCCTTGAACCATCAGGTTATATTAGGAGAATCAATATTTATATATTTTGCTTGTTGTCCATTCCAATAATTTGTCGATCAGGTCAGGTTCTTGAATGAACATGTTAGTGCCATGTGAATTTCCCTGTATGATCTTTAATTCCTTATCACCCGGAAAAATCTCAAATAATTCCCTGCTGCCTTGTGCAGACTTTGTATCCATTTCGCTTGCCAGGATATAGACCGGGCCAGAATAATGAGGAGCAAGTTGAGCTGCTTGTATTCCCCTATAATTCAGGCCGGGTGATAACAGGACAAGGAGCAAAACGTCTTTATCGATGGATGCCTGCCACAGAGCAAGGTTCGCGCCAATGCTTGCTCCTGCAATTGCCATCCTGGATATATCCACATTCTCCTGGCCTTTCAGGAATTCCTTTGCAGCAGCAATGTCCTTCATGGATTCCCTGTGTTCTTGATCTTTGAATTCCTTATAATCTAATTTCATTCCATTCTTATCCGTACTCTTGCCATGCCCGCGCAGATCGATCGCAAGGGCAGCAAAACCTTTTTCCTGGACACGGGCTGCAAATTCGTTCCAGCTTTCTTTAGTGGATGGCATCATATGCAATAATAGAAAAACCGGTGCATGTTCTTTTTTTGGTTTGAAATAGTTGCCTGAAATTTTCACTCCGTCTTCTGTAATAAGTGTGATTTCTACCATTTTCATCACTCCCTCAAACAACCGTACTCTTCCTCAACCAGTCGATATCGCTCTGGTACAACTCCCTTAGATCCTTCAATCCCAGGCGCAGCATCGCAACGCGGCTTACTCCGAGTCCCCATGCAAGCACAGGCTGCTTGATACCCAGGGGCAGCGTGACCTCTTTTCGAAATACTCCGGCGCCTCCGAGTTCAACCCACTTTCCCCTGCTTTCGATATACACTTCAGGCTCAACGCTTGGTTCTGTGTATGGGAAATATCCGGGCCTGAAACGAACTTCGTCAAAGCCCATCCTGTGATAGAACTCAGTCAGGCAGCCAAGGAGGTTCTTGAAACTCACCCCTTTATCCATGACCACACCCTCAAGCTGTTCAAATTCAGGTGTATGTGTCGGATCAATGGCCTCGCGCCTGTATGCCCTGTCTATGCAGAAAGCTTTCACAGCCGTATCAGGATGATCTGCAAGATATTTTATCGTGACTGCTGTTGTGTGAGTACGAAGCACCTGTTTTCTTGCAACATCTTCACTCCATTTGCCTCCCCATCCGCGAGATATACCGCCTCCTTTTTCATGCATTTCCTTAACTGGTTTGATATATTCTTCAGGCAGGTCGCATTCAGTAGCAAGATGGAAAGTATCCTGCATCTCCCGCGCAGGATGCTCCTGCGGCTGGAAGAGGGCATCAAAATTCCAGAATGAGCTCTGGACAATGTCGCCTTTTATTTCTGTAAACCCCATCTCAAGGAAGATCTGCCTCATCTCGTTTATAAGGCGCTGGTATGGATGGATTTTTGCACCGTATACCGGTTTGATCGGCGTATGGATATCATAAGGGCGGATACGCGCGTTTTTCCAGGAGCCGCTTGTGATTATTGTGGGTGTTAGCTGTACAATTTCCTCTTCGATGGTCAAACCCTTTGCTGCAATGGCTTTTCCTGCGGATGTGATTATTATGATCCTGCTCTTTTTCTCTGTTTTTTCAACAAGATTACGTTTGATCAGGTCCCTCACGGCCTCCCCGATGTCTGAAAGCGGGCCTTTCTTGAGTTTTGTGAGGATATTTTCATCTTCACCCACCTCGGCTTTTTCTATGGGAATGATCCTGTCGCCTTCAATTTTTACCCAGTTCTTCTTTCGAAGCCAGCCAAGTGCGATCCCGACCATCTGCGGCGGGAATTTCTTTTTTAATTCGGAAAGCGAAAGTGGCTCCTTTAGCGAATTCATGACCTGGCGCTCCGGAAGCGATATTTGCGCATACTGTTCCCCTTCTTTTGTAAGGTTGTATGTTGTGGTGACTGTTTCTTTTATCTCGCACAGGCCTTTTTCAGCCAGCATGAATGCGGATTGCATGGAAGCTTCAATGCTTAATTCCGAAGCAGCAGCAAGGTCGTCAGGTGAAAATTTATCTTTTTTTGAAAGTGCCAGCAAAACACGCTTTTCATTATTTGTGAGATTGATAGTCAGTGTCATGATATGGCATCAGAATGAACAGCAGGATATTTAATCATTTTTGATATGTTTTCAGATTGTTTTATTAAATAACAACCAAAAATAGTTGTTCTTTAATAAAACAATCAAAACAGTTGTTTTTAAATATAAAAAGAACATATAGTATTTTACCTATGGCCAGGAAACTTTATGTCATGTCAGGGGATGTGATCTCTTCCCGCCTTATAAAAAATAAGGAATCATTTCAAGAACGGCTGGAGAAAATATGCTACAGTGTAAACAAGGACTACTCTGCCAACCTGTATGCTGAATTTAAGATCTTAAAAGGCATAGACGAAATAGAAGGAGTCCTGCTGAATATATCGAAAATGTATGAAATAATTACTTCGATATTGGAGCAATTATATCCATATTCGATGAGGTTTGCTTTTGTATTTGATTCCATAGATACTGCTATAGAGACCCGTGATGCATCAAGAATGGACGGCCCTGCTTTTCATAAAGTTTCAGATATCCTCAAAAACCTGAAAGAATCAAAGCTTATTTTCGCAATGTCAGCTGGTAATGATATAACAGATAGACTGATAAGTGGACAGATCAATTCAATTCTTTTATTAAAGAAAAACTGGTCAGCAAATCAGCACTTGATAGTAAGAAAATACAAAGAAACAAATAATCAGTATGAGGTGGCCAAAGAGCTTGGAATAACACAGCAGGCAGTATCAAAAGCCCTCACACGTTCTATGTGGAAAGAAATACGGTATATAGAAGAAGAATTAAATCAAGTGCTTGAAAGTATGAACGAAACGACTGGAAGATAAGTATGATTTTCAGAGAATTGAACTTTACAGATGGATTTATCCTGTTGGGCAGCTATCTCATATTATTGGGTACAAGCGGAATTTTGGTGAATTATATAATATCAAGGATCTCACCGGAACCTGTCACCAAAAAGATAAGTAAGGAAATTCGCGACACAGGATTTGTTATTGGGAAATGCGAAAACCTGCTTATCCTCACTTTTATGGTTCTTGAGGCTTATACCGCCCTTGCTCTTATATTTGCCGCGAAAGCCATTGTCAGGCGGGAAGATATGAGCAAAAACACTTTATTTTTCCTTGCGGGGACCATGATCAATGTGACCTATTCAATAATGATCGGATTGATACTGAAAATTTTAATAGGGAATTAATAACAATCTATTTTTAATCCAAACCCATATTGTCAAAAAATGGTTCAATTAGAATGGGCTTATGATAAAAATCTAATATTGAGAAATGTCAATGATTTCACAAAAGAAGAAAAAATAGAACTGGAACCATTCATTTGCAGACTTTGCTATGAAGAAAAAGATGAACGAAAAGAGGTCATACCAAAAAAAGGACCAAAAAACAGACATCATTTCGCTCTAAAAAACCATTCTCATTCTCCAGAAACAATAGCCCATTCAAATGCTAAAGATGAAATTTATCACCATTTAAATGATCATTTGGAAAAAAATGAATCATTCTATATCGGCGTAAATATTGATTCCCATTCTAATTCACAAGAAGAGGAACAAAGAATTCAACGAATTAACATTTTAAAAAATATAAACAATATCAAAAGTGAAAAAGGTTTAGAAAATGGAAGAAGACCTGATATTAGTTTATTGAATAAAGAGGGTAAAGTTATACGGGCAATAGAAATTGTTGTCTCAAATCCGCCTGATGAATTTAAAATAAAAGATTTGACAGAAGCGGGTATTGAATTAATAATACTTAAAATTGAACCGCCAGATTGGATTGAATCAAAATTGCATCTTGAAAATGAAATTAAATTCATCATTAAAAAAAACGAGATTCATAATCCTTTCATACCTATCTGCATAGAACAGAATGGCGATGGGCAATTTTGTATTGATGATGAAGAAAAGCGCCTGCTTTGCTTCTTAAGAAAAGACATTAAGGATAAAATATTGGATTTTGAAAAATGCCCTATATACTTAAAAAATGATTATCCTCGATGTTCAAATATTCTGCCTTCCAGGAAAAAATGTAATCGATTGCTTCTGAAATCAGAACAGGAAAACTGCGATCATTGTGTACCAATAAAAAATGAGAAAATCATTAAAGAAAGATCCCCCAAAAAATCAATAATAAACAATCCTGGATTCACACCAGCCAATAAGATTAATAAACCTGCACCTGCTGAAAACGAAAAAAGAATAAAAATAACCGATCTCAACCTACCAGCCCCAATAAAACAATTTTACCTGGATTCAGGGATCCAATCACTCTATCCCCCGCAGTCAGCAGCCATTGATGCAGGGCTTCTTGAAGGAAAGAATATCGTGGCCGCCATCCCCACAGCTTCAGGTAAAACCCTCCTTGCAGAATTTGTCATGCTGCAATCGGTATTGAATGAAAATAAAAAAGGAAAAGCCCTCTATATAGTGCCTCTTCGCGCTCTTGCAAGTGAAAAGTACGAACGTTTCCGCAGTTTCGAGAGCATAAAGAAAAGCGACGGGCGTGGAGTTTTGGCAGGCATTGCCACAGGTGATTTTGATTCCAATGATGAGTGGCTGGGTAATTTTGATATAATCGTTGCCACATCCGAAAAAGTTGATTCACTGCTTCGGAACAGGTCGCACTGGATTAATGAGATTACAGTAGTGATCGCAGATGAGGTGCATCTTATTGACTCGCCTGACCGCGGGCCAACGCTTGAGATAGTACTTGCGAAATTGATGAAACAAAAACCCCAGTTAATAGCGCTTTCAGCAACTATCGGAAATGCCTGGGAAGTAGCAAAATGGCTTTCTGCAGAACTTGTTTTGAGTGAATGGCGTCCGATCGTATTAAAAGAAGGAGTCTTTTTCGGGAATGCCATTACTTTTGGCGACAGAAGTCAGCGTGAGGTCAAAGAATTCCATAGCGACAGCGCCATATCACTCGTTGCCGATACTATAAAAGAGGGGGGACAGTGCCTTGTTTTTGAAAGCAGCAGGAAGAACACTGAAGGTATGGCAGGGCGCATGGGTATTTCAATATCAAAACTTCTGGATAATGATACCAGGGAAAAACTAAAAAATCTCGCGGCAGAAGTTCATGAAACAAGTGAAGTGGATACTGCAAAAAAACTTGCGATGTGTGTCGCGAACGGGAGCGCATTCCATCATGCCGGTCTTATTTCAGAGCAGCGAAAACTCATCGAGGATGGATTTCGCAAAGGAATTATAAAAGTAATAGCAGCGACACCAACACTCGCAGCAGGGCTAAATCTTCCTGCGCGGCGGGTGATAATCAAAGGTTACAGGCGTTACGATGTGAATTTTGGCCAGGTGCCCATACCTGTTCTTGAATACAAGCAAATGGCAGGAAGAGCGGGAAGGCCGAGGCTTGATCCCTATGGTGAATCCGTCCTTGTTGCAAAAACGTATGATGAACTGGATGAACTCACGAAACAGTATGTGCTTGCGGATGCCGAAAAAATATGGTCAAAACTTGGCTCTGAAAACGCATTACGCACACACATCCTTTCTTTGATCGTTACGGGATTTGCAAGAGATATGGTTGAATTGCTGGAGTTCATGCGTGCTACTTTTTATTCCACCCAGCAGGAACCATGGAGCCTCAAAGTCGTGATCGACAATATAATACGTTTCCTTGTTGAAAAGAAGATGATCGTTCAAAAAGACGGGCTTTTTGCCACCCGTCTTGGAGAAATGGTTTCACGATTGTATATCGATCCGCTTTCAGCTTCATTGATGATCGAAGGGATGGAAAAGATAGAAGAAAAAAACATGCAATTTACAGAAATGACGCTTCTGCATATTATTTCCTCGACACCCGATATGCGCCAGCTTTATCTGCGCTCAAATGATTACAACTGGCTAAGCGATCTTATCATGGACCACCATACCGAATTCGTACATATCCCGCCCCAGTTCAAAGTTGATTACGAATGGTTCCTCTCACAGGTAAAAACAGCATGCGTGATGCTTGACTGGATAAATGAGATAAAAGAAGAAGACATCGTAAAAAAATTCGGGATAGGAGAAGGGGATATCAGGGCGCTTTCAGAAACAACGCTCTGGCTTGTCCATTCAATGGCTGAACTTGGAACATTTCTCAAACGTTCATCGGCAGGTAAAGCAAGGGAACTTGAAAAACGTGTCGAATATGGGGCAAGTCTGCAACTTCTCGATCTTATCCAGATACGGGGCATAGGAAGGGTACGCGCGCGCAAGTTATTTGATGCGGGAATAAGAGATATGGAGACGCTGCGGGCGCAAGAGCCGGATAAAGTTGCAAAGATCATAGGCACAAAAGTCGCGATAAAAGTCTTAAAGCAGATAGGTGCCACTCCCCCACCAGAAGAAAAATCGGAAGAACAACGCAAACTTCATGACTTTGGGTAAATTTAAATACTTCTCATACCCTAAGTGAGTCGAGTGATAAATTGAATTTAACGGGATTATTGTATCGTGGTTATGAGGTATTACTTGCCAGGGAAATAAAGGACAAGCCTGTTCCTGAGCATGTTGCTATTATAATGGACGGCAACAGGAGGTTTGCAAGAAATCGGGGCCTGGCACAATATTATGGCCATTTCAAGGGAGCAGATACTACAGAAAAAGTCCTTGACTGGAGTTTTGACCTCGGAATTAAGCAGCTTACAGTTTATGCTTTTTCAACAGAGAATTTCGAGAGGGATGAGGTTGAGAAAAATAAGCTTTTTGAACTTATCGGGATCAAGTTCGATAAAATATGCACAGATCAGCGTACCCATAAACGCCGGATGAGGGTCAGGGTCCTGGGTAATATAGACCTGCTTCCGCCAGCATTGAAATCATCTGCAAAACATGCTGAGGAAATAACAAGGAATTACAATGGCGTGTATCTAAATGTGGCTCTTGCTTATGGGGGGCGGCAGGAACTTTTGGATGCGGCACAAAAGATGGCCTGGAAGATCAAAAATGGCGAATTATCTATAAAAGATATTAATGAAGAAACTATTTCTAATAATTTATATCCTTCAAGCGGTTCGGTCCCGTACGTGGATCTTATAATCAGGACAGGTGGGGATGAAAGAATTTCCAATTTCCTTCCATGGCAGGCAAATGGCAATGAGTGCGCCGCATATTTTTGCGCTCCTTTCTGGCCTGAGTTCCGTCGTATTGACCTTCTTCGCGCCATTCGCACGTTCCAGACACGAGAGCATGAAAGACAAAAGAACACTATTATGCGTGTTGTGAAACTTTTAAGCTATTACGGTATGGTGGAAGTAGAAGACGTCATTCGAATATCGAGGAGATCAATAACGATCCCGAAAGAAGAGGTTGTAAAGATACTTCATGAACTTGCACACCGTAATGTTGTATTAAATAACATGATCAAGTGGTAGTTTTTACGGATCATTTCCCGAATCTTCTTTTCCGTTTCTGGAAATCCCTCAACACTCTTAAGAAGTCAACCTTCCTGAAATCCAGCCAGTTGACATCTGTAAAATAAAGTTCAGAATAAACAGACTGCCAGATAAGAAAATCAGTCAATCTTTTTCCTCCTGCCCGGATAACAATATCAGGCTCCGATTTAAATAATAAATGGGATTCGATCACATCTTCATTTATATCATCAGGAGATAATTTCCCCTCTTTTACCTGGGACATGACATCCTTCAACGCCCTTGTCAATTCATACTTTCCGCTGTAACCAAGTGATATATCAATAACCATATCTTCTGTTTTGTGTTTACTTATTTCTTTGTCCCCTCTTTTAATGATATTAATATTTGGTGTGATATTTTTAAGTGCAGGCGGAATTTCTGTTGATAGTTTATTGCAGATCTTATTGCTGATGTGGGTATCCACTTCGATTATATTAATATAAACAGTAACGGTCTTTACTCCGGTCTCTTTGCACCAGCACGCAAATGAATTTAATTTCAGATAATCCGTATCTGCAAAAAGATCACTTTCAAAAAGTGCAAGAACAATATGATCCGGAACATTCATTTCTTTTATCTTTGTCTTAAGTTTCCATTCATATAATTTGGAGATAAATCCCATTGCCCTTTTATTGGAGTATAAGGATAAAGTATTTGCCTGTAAATACCATTTCTGGGAACAAATGATGCCAACAAAGGAATATGAGAAACAGATCAATTATATTCTTCTTGGATTGCTGGTTCTGTTTTTTCCGATTTTCGATGAAAATATTTTCCTGCTAGCCCTTTTGTTTTTTATTGCAGCGATCAGTCTTTCAGTTGTCCCTGCTGATTCATCATTGTTCCGGTTCTTTGCGAGAGAATCAGACATGAAAGCGAGGAAGCTTGTCAGTATTATACAGCTATTCCTGACAACGGCTTTTCTCCTTGCGATAAGCCTTATGTTCGGGGTAGATATTGCAGGAGTAAATAAATTCCCATTATTTATTATAGGGGCTGCTTTTGTTATTACAACATTGGGTGACGGCATTGCAGATATCATACATGTTATTGACAAAGAAAAAAAACAAACCGGGGATGATAAGCAAAGCAAAGTTAAAGTTTATTCTGCAAAATCAAGTATCATTTTCCTGATTTCAGGGAGTATATCTGCTTTATTTATAGGAGGATGGATATCCGGTTTCACGTTATATGTTCCTGTCGGGATGTTGATATTTCTTTCTGTGATCGGAGCCCTTACCGGTGCTCTTCTTGAATCCATGACAAAGGATGAAGATAATATTGTGATCCCTTTTGGCTCAGCCATGGTAATGTGGCTTTTTTATATGTTCGGATATAATGTAGATGCTTTTTATCTTATGAAGGTGCTCGTATTTTCGTTCGTTCTCGGTTATCTTTCCTACAGGGCGCATGTTGCAGACGTATCTGCCATGCTTTCTGCAACATTGCTTGGGGTAGTGATAATAATATCAAGTGGTGTTAACTGGTTTTTTATGCTTCTTGCTTTTTTCCTGCTTGGCAGCATGTTTACCCGTTATAAATACAATTTTAAACTGGCCAGGGGGATTGCCGAAGGAAAAGGAGGGGTCAGAGGGTATAAGAATGTATTTTCCAACTCACTGGCAGGTCTTACGCTTGCCATAGCATATGGGATTTTCCCCTGGCATGGGCAGGTTTTGTTGGCAGCCTATCTGGGATCAGTGGCAACAGCATGCGGTGATACCCTGGCAAGCGAGGTAGGTGAGACCTATAAAGGAGAGCCAAGGATGATCACAACATTCAAAAAAGTAAAGCCTGGAACTGATGGTGCAGTCTCGATTCTGGGTGAAAAGGCGGCATTTTTCGGGGCATTAGTAATTGCCCTTCTGGCTTTTATTCTGGTACCTATAGACCTTTCTCTTGTATTGATCGTGACAGCAGGAGGATTTATCGGTACGAACATTGATAGCCTGCTTGGCGCAACTCTTCAGCAAAAAGGTTATCTCACAAATAACGGCGTAAATCTTGTTGCAACTATTTCAGGAGCGATTGTTTCAGGCCTGCTTTATTATGTGATTTTATAAAATACCCCTGAAGTAATGACCTGTAGTATGCTCACCGCATTGTTTTTCATTCTCCCGCCCGCTAACAGCATCATCGATCGCTTCCCTGTATTCTTTCGTGATTTTTCCCGTCGTCTTTGCATCATATGTTCCTGCTTCTATCCTGAGGCAGCTAACACCTGCTTTTATTATATCGGGGATAGATCCAAGCAAACATAACTCGCGGGAATTCATAATATTAGTACGGTTATGCATGTCGGTCATGACCGGGAATTTAAAGCCTTTTTCATCTTTCAGGAAAATATCTCCCGTCTTTTCTCCGGAAAAAAGACTTCCTATGAGGTCATGCTCTGATACCATTAGCGGAAAAAACCCGTGCACGATGCATTCTGCAGGTCCTGATTGCGCAAGCTCTCTTATTTCATTCAGGGTAAGTTCCGGCGATAATGTCACTCTCTGGCTGAAATTCAAAAAATGATCTAAAGCCTGCCTGTTAAAGATGTTGAGTGGATAATCAATAACAATTGGCTTATTGGCAAAATTTGTCCGAAGATGGTACAGAACACCTAAATTCGCGACAAGGAGACCGTCGGCCTCTTCGACTGTATCTTTGCCATTCGGATTCGATTGGAAATCGAACATCTTAAGCTCTGCTAAATCTTTTACAATTCGTGGGGTGCTGATGATAACTTTGACGTCTTTCTTATGCGCATATTCAATTGCCTCACTGTATTTCTCTTTATCAACAAATCTGCGTTTGTTTTCTTTTTCAAACCTGGCATCCTTAAATGCTTCTTGCCCAAAGTAGACTATATCAGCACCGCTGTCAACAGCAGCTTTGAAACAATCAATAGAGTTAGTATTAACTGATAAAATTGGCTTGAATTCAAACTTTCGTGCTCCGAAAGATATCTTCGGTTCACTGCATTCCCTTTTCCATTTCAGGGCGCGGATTTTCATAAGCTTCTCAATCGCCTGCCTGCGGACGGAGTTCAATTCGGAAATGGGAATGAAAATATTCTTATCAAGTTCAAAATCCACCTCTTTTGCTTCAAAAACAGTGTTGCCAAGCTTTATTAACTGTTCAGCGATCGAGCTTTTGGAAACCGGTGTTGTTTTTGCCGGATTTACTATATCTCCACTCATGGAAACTTTATTTTCACCGTCATCGATCAACAGTCCAAGCGGCTCACCGATTCTTGCTTTGAAGGACATTTTTATCGGGATTTTCCTGGCATTCCCAATTTCCAGTGATGCCATGAGCTTGCTATCAAAAGTCTTGAAAACAACTTCATCCTCTGAAACTTCAATATCAAGAGGTATTTTTACAGTAGAACCCGGGGCGGCTTCTGTGGCAATTTTGTTGCCAATATAAATATTCCTGACTGTAATTCCTGTTTCCCGGTTCCCTATACCTATGCCGTCCCCGATCCTTAACGGTGCCCTGAGGTCTATTGAAACCAATTTTGTACGTGAATCATAATCAACCGTTTTTCCAAGCATTGTTCCGCGGTTATGCGGGTATTTCCGGCTCATTAACTGACTTGCGGGATTCCCGAAAAAGTACCCTGTTGTGAATTCCCTGTTGAACAATTGAAGCAATATGTGTTTTTCATCTTTTGTTACCCGGAAATCCGCGGGTGCGGCAAGGTACCTGTCGATGAGTTTTCGATAAACACGAACCACTCCTGCAACATATTCGGGGCGCTTCATCCGTCCTTCGATCTTGAATGAATCAATGCCAGCATCCAGAAGCGCGCCGATATGCTCGCTCATGTTGAGGTCTTTGGGACTTAATAAATATCCTTCGACTTCACCGATCCTGTATTTTTTCCTGCACGGCTGGGCGCAGTAACCGCGGTTCCCGCTTCGTCCTCCTATCATGCTGCTCAACAAGCATTGGCCTGAATATGAAAAACATAACGCGCCGTGGATAAAGGTTTCAATTTCGATCGAAGTTTGTGATTTGATACGGGAAATCTCATCAAGCGACATTTCGCGCGCAAGAACCACGCGCTTGACGCCCATATCCTGGAGGAACTTTACTCCTTCAATATTGTGGATCGTCATCTGGGTGCTGGCATGTACAGGAAGGGCTGGAAGCTGCTCCCGAAGCAGGCGCAGGATTCCAATATCCTGGACGATGACCGCATCCGCGCCTGCGTTGCACAGAAATTGCAGATATTCACCTGCTTTTTCAAGTTCTGTATCCTTTACCAGTGTATTCACGGTCACATAGGCCCTGACTCCCCGGATATGCGCATAATCAATAGCCCATTCGAGTTCCTCATTCGTGAAATTGTATGCAAATTGCCGCGCGCTAAAAAGCGTCCCGCCAAAGTATACAGCATCAGCTCCGTTCTCGATCGCTGCGATTAGCGCTTCTTTGCTGCCAACCGGGGCCAGTAATTCAGTTTTGTGCATATAATGGGGTAATATAATGTGCAGAGTTTAAAAAGTAATTAGCTTGAAATGAAACTAATAATACATATTCGCTTAAAA
>Ga0172443_1106_pt1 | contig 13003 bp, 16 predicted proteins | sample MayberryNE_Catta_6_FD_114741 | JGI IMG/M metagenome (GOLD analysis project Ga0172443, IMG submission 114741) | reverse complement strand
CTGCGACTACCAAGGCCGTTGTGCTTCGTGAAAATGAAATCGCAGGATACACCATTATACCTACTGGCTTCGATTTTAGAAAAGCGGGGGAGAAAGCCTTTGAGGAAGTTCTCTCAAAGTGCGGTATAGGTGAGAGCGAGGTTGGAAAAATTCTGGCAACAGGATATGGCAGAAGCAGTATTGGATTTGCAGAAAAAACCATCAGTGAGATAACAGCCCATGCAAGAGGTGTCGGCTATCTTATCCCGGCAGCCCATACGATAATCGACATCGGTGGCCAGGATAGCAAAGCGATCATCACAGAGAATGGTAAAGTTGTGGACTTTCTGATGAATGACAGATGCGCGGCAGGAACAGGCAAATTCCTGGACTACACCGCAAAAGCTCTTGAAATATCGCTGAACGAATTGGGAAGGCTTGCACTGATTTCAAAAAATCCAGCAAAGATCAGCAGCATGTGTACCGTATTCGCGGAATCGGAAGTTATCAGCTTAAGAGCTCAAAAAATTAAAAAAGAAGATATAGCCGCTGGCCTTATTGAAAGTATTATTTTGCGAACCACTGCAATGGTTAAAAAGCTAGGAATAAAACCTGAAGTGGCTTTTGTGGGTGGAGTAGCAAAAAATCCTGGAGTAGTATTGGCTTTTGAAAAAGCATTAGATATCAAGATTCAATGGACAGAAGAACCTCAAATAACAGGTGCCTTAGGGGCCGCATTGATTGTTTGAGAATTTTAGGGCTTACGCTGCCCTTTGCTGCGCTTCGGAGATCGGCAGTTCTCTCATGATCCCATTTCATTATTCTTAAATTTGGACATTATTCGATGCACTTTAGTTTCAGGTATTCGCCAACCAATATGGATGCTGGATATAGGATTTCTTCTTCGTTCTGTGCATGCAATATCAGTTTATCAGCAAAGTGCACATATTCCATTTTCTTTTCTTTTCTTGATGCATCGATGAGGGGCTTGAGTGCTGAAACGATGGCTTTATGCTCCTTGAACATCTCCGGAAGTTCGGATTTTAATCTTTCTGTCATAGTGAGAACATCTCTCATTTCCGTTGTGACTTTTCCATCCGCCAGCAAAGACAATAATCCAAGTGGCGGCATCGCGTATTCTTCTTCCTTTATGAAATGTGGATGTAAAATCTTTGCAACAGCTTTTGCGGCATCCCCTATCTTTCCGCTCACCTGGGTTGCCATGGTGAGTTCGGCATGAAGCTCTTCATGCTCTAATTTCAAGGACTGTGGTATATTGAATTCCATGTCTAACCTCCCTTTCTCCTATGCTTTTTATATCAAAGAAAGATCTATTTAAACATTCCGCCTGGCCTGGCGGATCCGGAACAGATCACATTAATTTGCCCCGAAGAAGTTCTCTGGCTCTGCCATCGTTCTCTTATTGACGTGATTCGAGCTCGCAGCATAAGTGTTGTACACATTATGAGCATGGATCGTGTATCAGTAAAGATAATCAACCTACCGCTCAGGATAGTTATATCTATTGAAAAGCCAAACATTATATTCGCGGGAAAATGGTGATACAGAATGACTGAACTGAAAAGGAGCCTTAGCGTATGGGGAGCAGCAAGCATAGGAATTGGCGCAATAATCGGTGCGGGAATTTTTGTAATTAGCGGCGTTGCACTCAGGGCACATCAGGACTTGAATCTGATGATTTTTCTGTTCCTCTTCTTTTATCAGTTCTTCAACTTTTTTAAATGTCTCGATACTGTTTTCGGTGGTTGCCTCATTGAATTCTAGCATGATCTTAAAGGTTAAAGAATGTAATAGATAGACCTATATCTAAACCATCACATAAAGATATTGAAGAGTCTGCTTATCGATCAATCAATAAGGCAAATTGGGGTGAGAATATATATGAATATAAGGAAAATAGGGGTAATAGGTGCTGGAACCATGGGAAGCGGTATAGCTCAGGTAGCAGCCCAGAATGGCTTTGATGTCGTTCTTCAAGACATGAATGAAGAGCTTGCAATATCTGGATTTGGGCGGCCATATTGGTCTTTTTATGGGTAGAAAACCTATATTAGAGAACTGGCCAATGATTGCTCGATGGATAAAGGAGCATTCGGGCATATGAGTTATGCCTATTGAATTGTGAAATTTAATGTATGTATTTCAAATAATCTTAAAATAGGAGATTTATGGCAAGTAAATTATTCAGAAAGATATTGATCGCTACAGATGGTTCGGAATATACAAAAAAAGCGGTGGATCACGGGATAGAACTCGCAATTAATACAGGAGCAAAACTGCAGGCTATATATGTTGTCGATACCGGGGGTTATAAATCAATCCCGCTGTCTGCCCCACAGGAGTACGCATATTCGATTTTAAGGCAGGAGGGCGATATGGCTATAAAATATCTGGCAGATAGGGGAGAAGCTGCAGGTCTGGAAGTAGAGGGAATTATTGCAGAAGGACATCCAGCTGATGAAATAATAAAGTATGCCGAAAAGAACTCAATCGACCTTATAGTAATGGGAACACTGGGCAAAAGCGGGCTTGATAGATTCCTCATGGGCAGCGTTGCCGATAAGGTGATCCGCAACTCGAAAATACCCGTTATCGCAGTTCCTGTGAAGGAAAAAATAGAACTATAACGGCTAAAGCCAGGACAATTAACTTTCTATTGCAACATCAGCCTATAATCAAGGAGCAAGGGAGATAAGAATGTCGTTCGAATCCTTAAAATCTGGTAAGCGTATTGTGGTAATTGGCGGCGTTGCTGCCGGGTTGAGCGCAGCGAGTAAAGCACGAAGACTGAGTTCTGATATTGAGATACTTGTATTTGAAAAAAGTGGTCATATTTCCTATGGTTCCTGCGGGTTGCCGTACCTTATATCGGATTTAATTAAATCTCCGGAAGGTCTTGTTAGCCATGATTCAAAATTTTTTAAAGAAGAAAGAGACATCAATGTATTTCTCTATCATGAAGTAGTTGCAATATACCCGGCAAAACAATCTGTGCTTGTTAAAAACGTCCAGACAGGAGCAGAGAATGAATATCAATATGATAAGCTCATGATCGCAACAGGTGCAAGGACATTTGTGCCACAGATCAAAGGGATTGAGATTAAAGGAATTTTCACGATAAACACACTTCAAGATGGAATCGAAACGAAAGATTTTATCCGGAAAAATGTGCCCAAAAGAGCTCTTATCGTTGGTGCTGGCCATGTCGGGATGGAGATGGCAGAAGCACTTGTAATTGCAGGAATGGATGTCACAATAGCTGCAAGAGGGCATGATATTTTGGGAACTATGGATGAAGAAATTACCCTTGCACAGCATTATCTTGCAAAAGCCGGCATAGCTTCGGTCTCATTCCTGTATATCTTGTTGGCTATTAGCCAATTAAAGTTTTCAATTGTGCGCTGACTGAATGCATAGTTTCTTCGCACACTTGCTTTGCGGCATATTACGCAGGAAAAGCAAGTAAAAAATAGGAGCATCTAAGAAAATTAAGTGCTCCGATGGGGATTTGAACCCCAGTCGTCAGAGTGAGAGTCTGACATGATTGGCCGTGCTACACTATCGGAGCGGGATTACCTCAAAGTAATTATGTATTGATTAAAGTTTCGTTCGTAGTCAGGAAAATTTTTATAGAGTTGATATTTATCACACCTTTATTAAATATCATGATTAATAAGTATAATGATTAACAATGATAAACTATAAGTACTTTGATATTCATACAAAAGGAAGGTGAAACCATGAGTGAAATAGTAAATGTGGTTTCCCGTAGCAACGGGAAAGTATCAAGAAAAAAAGTCAAAGCATCGCCGTATGAATTTACAATAGCTACAAGGGCAAAGTGGGAAATGGTAATTGCAGATGAGGATATCCCGATAGGGGCCGGTAAGCTTGAGCGTGTCAAAGTAAAGGAGATTACGGTGCAGAAGGACATGCTTGCCATACCCTGTGCTTTCAGCCATCATCCACTTGTTTCTGTCGTTAAGGTGGCCACCAAAGAAGGTCCTGCACCTGTAGAAGTGGACCGTACCATCAACGTTGCTTATGTAATCGGACAGGACTCTGGCGAGATCAAAAAAGGCGACCTACTGTCAGTGTTGAACCTTTATCCTATAATGTTTACACGAGAAGCGACTAAACCGGTGTGTGTCGGGTGATAAAAATGGAAACCTGCAAAATATGCAAGGGAGACCAGGATTCAAAATATTATAAGGGCTACAATATATGTACGGAATGCGCAGACCTCATGGAAGACCTGATGGGTGAATATTTCCTGAGAACCATAAGTGACAATGCGGAAACGAAAAAAGGGTACCTGAAATATCTGGAGAATGGGAAAGAATTCATTAGCAACTATCAAAAAATTCGAAAGCATAGTAAAAGACATATAAAGCATATGGAAGAACATGTGCATGAAGAGATGAAAGGAGCACAGGGCGGAAAGCAGAGATATCTTGAAAGGCTTCTCCAGACCATCAATTGGCTTGAACATTGTCCTGAGTTCTACAATTATTATTTCAGGGAATACTATGTATGCCCAAGTTGCGGCGCATCCATATTCGACAACTATGATAAACAAGAAGTTGGAGATTGGCTCATGATAACATGCGAAAAATGCGACACAGTGATCAAGAAGTATTTTTCGCCAAAATTTGTGAGCTGATGTTCCTCCTCTTTTTTGATGATGCAAATCGCAAGGTTTTAATATTGAAAGGGACAAACAATAAAATGCAACAAAACAAAATTTGATAAATGGAGGTTGGAATCATGTGCAGTACATATACAGGATTCTCTATGATGCCTGCAGATCTTGAAGAGATGAAAAAAGGAAGCTCAATGTTCTGGTGTGTTTCATGCAAAAAGACCTTTCTGAAGAAAGGGGCAACAGAATGCCCGAACTGTAGCTCAAAGAATATCAAGGCAAGAGCACCCTAAATTTATTTTAAATATATAATATTCTTTTCTATTAAACCATTCAAAAAACTTTTGCATTTTAAGTCAGATTCAGTGTTAGGAAGTTTATATTTTTCTTTAATTATTTTTGTTATTTCAGAAATATTTGATTCCCCATTACTTCTGTCAAGTATATCCATTGCAAGATTAGAAACTGTAAATATTCTGTTATTATCTATATCAAATAGAACATTCACTTTTTCTTTGTGAATATTTCCGGGAATACTTCCCGTAAGGCTTGAATGGATTATCCTGGCCAGGTTGAAATTGAAAGTCCCGATAAATATCCCTTCGTTCAATACTGGTTTGAAATCACGCTTTTTCATCGATTTATTCCCGGACTTTTTCCTGACCTGTAAAGACCGGATCAATTCAGATAAGTCTGCCACCGCGTTTATGGATTTCTTATAATGGGATATATAGAGGAAAAGATGCTCCCTGTCAAGATTGCTCCAGATAGGCAAATCCAAATATCTATTTGAAAGCTTATTATAGAATTCCTGAATTACACCATCGGCATCTTTTTTTGATAATCCTTCTAAAACATCACAATCATACCATAAAGAAAGGTCTATTTCTTCATCCTGGTAGATTTTAGAGACATTGAACATGGAAGGATTTTCATATATTTTTGAATGTTTGGTTAGCTGGAAACTCCCAAAAGACATGGAACGGATTATGTCATTATTCTGCAAAATAAATTCCATGGTTTCTCTTGCTTCTTCATGAGTTTCTGTGGGAAAACCGAATATCAAAAACAAGTGCGCCCAGATTCCGGCATCGTTGCAATATTTGCAGATTTTCAATACATTCTCTTTCTTTATCCCTTTGTCCATGCACTTAAGGACCCTATCATTTGCTGATTCAAGCCCAAAATATAGCATCTTACAGCCGGAAAGTGAGAGTTTGGCACCCAGGCCATGTGAAAATGAGGGCTCAAATCTTGAATCTGCCAACCATGAAATATCCATTTTTGACTCGATTATTCTATCTGATAATGCACCGATTATTTTTGTAGATAACCCCTCATCCTGGAAAGTGAAAAAACGTGTTTCATGTTTTTCATTTAATGTCTTGATATCATTGAAGAGAAGATCAACATCTCTTGGCCTGTATTTGCCGGAATAACCAAATCCGTGATCACAAAAAGTACATCGATTCCAGTAACATCCTCTTGATGAGAGAACAGGAATGACAAGCTCAGGCGACAAATATTTATCAAGTGGGAGGCCATTAAAACATGGTGTGGGTAATGAATTAATATCCTCCCCATTTGAGGTTAAACTGTTTATTATTATTTCTGAGCCCTCTTTATGAATTAAATTCGGAACATCCCGGATGTCAAATTCATTATTCAAATGTTTAATAAGATTCAATAAGGGAGTTTCACCTTCATGCACTATTACGCTGTCAAACACAGTAAAAAGCTCTTTGTTATGGCTTATTTCATTTACCAGACGCGTGAAAACACTGCCACCTATATTAATATGTATATCCGGGTCGGCTTTTTTGATAATATTTGCAAGTGTTAATCCTGGTATCAACTGGCTTATATTAATTATTGAAATTCCGACCAATTCGGGATTTCCTTTTAGTACTTCCGGAAGCGCGTATTTTTCAAAATATTCAATAAAAATATTTTCTTTTCTATTATTAATAGCTTCAAGAATTGCTTTGCTTGAACGGCATGAATAACGCATATCATAAGAATGAAATGTCAGGTTGGAAGGATAATAAGCCGAAGATGCTAGTTTAAGACCAAGCTCCAGTATCTTAAATGCATTGAATAGTTTTTCTATATCGTAAAAATCCTCTTTGTTCTGTGTGATTTTTTTTGCCTTATCAACACCATTAATGACGCGATTTCCAAAAAGTATGGAACTACTCAAAGCTGCATATTGTTTTTGAAGTTCAGGCGACAATTCATCTTTGGATTCAAGTTCCTGGAATTTTATTTGCGCCATATCATAGTAAACCTGAAGCCCTTTTTTGCTTAAAACATGATCATAAAAGGAGACATTGACATCTATTTGTTCCACTTCACATTTATTCGCTTTTAAAAATGCAGTCAGAGAAGGAAGACTGAGATACGGTTGAGTTGGAATCCATTGCGGCGGGAAGATCAATTTAATGAGCATAATCTTGGGTGAATACGGATATTCAGGATAAAACTGTTTCGCCATTTTCTTGAGTGTTAATATGATTCACCACAAACTTTATTTGATTTGATAATGATTTGATGTTAAGTGATCCCCATGAATGATAATGATACAAAATATATCGGCGATGAATTTGTTGAGGAAGATGAGACTTCAAAAAGCGATCATGATAAAGCATTAGAAGGATTATATGATCTGGTTTTACCTCCGGGAATTCCTCATAAATTGATTCTCGAAGTAATGGATACATTCAACCTGGAAGTTACAACCCGTAAATGTGCAGTTCAAACAGTAGATATTGAACCGGATAATCTCCTTACATTACGAGGAGAACTCGATTCGGTAAATCAGGCTCATGATTATATTTTTCAAAAATTGAGTGAAAGATATAAATACAAGAAATAATTTTTTATATCTTTTTTTAAACTTAATAAAAACAATAATTCAATAAAGATATAGGGGAAACCCCTATTTCTCTATGATCTTAAAACAATCGCTCTTTCCCAATAGGTCTTGTGGCTCCCGTTCCGCCGCAATTTGTGCAGGGTATGCCCGACATCAAATAACCTCTTCCCTTGCACCACTGGCATTTTCGGGATGAGTCTACAACCTCAACTTTTCCTTTTCCATCGCATACAATACAGGTCTCATTCTTGTGTTTTCCAGTCCCGTCACAATACGCGCATTTCACTTCACCTGGTACTTTGGGCGTTCTTACTTTTGCTTCTGCCATTATAAATCACATCACCATAAATTTCAAACTTAGTTATAAATATTTCCTTTTAATTTCTGTTTCCCAAAAAAATAGAGAAAGTAGGCATTTAGCCTACTTAACAATGTTTACTTTGCTGGGATAACGAAGGCTCTCTCACCGGCACAGCGGTCCCACTCTCTGAGTGCTGCCTTGCCGAATGCTGCCCTTGGATCTGCGAAGTCAAAGTTGACCAAGTCATCTGCGAAGCATGTCTTGACCAATGGATTGACACAGAATGCGTCCTTGCCAGCGTGAGCTGCTGCTACTACTGAGGTGTATCCACCCTGGTGACCTACATTCATTGCGTAGTTGGGGTAGTTTGCGCCTCTGCATTCGCCTATGCAGCCTTCATCTGATGCAATTGAGAACACATTTGTTGCACCGCACTGATCCTGCAGGTCATACCCGTAGAATCCGAGTCTGCCGTGTGCCTCTTTGTGGAGATACATGGACAGGTACCATGCAGATAGACCGGCCTGGCTGTGGCCTGTTGCCAGAGCTGTTGCGCCGCCTGCTGCAATTGATATGACTGTTGCTCTCTGTGAGCCGCCAAAGTGGTCTTCCAGTGTTGTTGGGTACTTCTCGTATGCTTCAAGACCGTACAGTGTTGTTTCTGTAGCGATATCTTTTACAGTGTCGATGGTGGCTTTTGCCTTTCCATTTCCGCCGTATTTCTTTGCTGCATAGTCGTTGCCCCAGTACAGGAAGTCATCGACGATATCATTTGTGTATGCTGGTGTTGCATACATTGTGAAACCGACGCCGCCTGACATGTAGCCACCGAGCCAGATCTGGTCATACAGCATTGTGGCTGCGCTTGCAGTCTGCAATACTACATTGACTGGGTCTTCTGGTGACTTTCTGTTTGTCTGGACGATATCTGCCATATGACCGAAGGATAATCCTCCTGGTTCATTTGGTCCACGAGCTCTGCGTGCTGGGATCATATCACCCATTTCGACAAGTCCTGCGTGTTTGGCTGTGAATGCAAGTTCTCCGACTGCTGCTTCACCGGCGCACATATGATATGCGCTGATAAAGGTCATACCGACCTGCATTGCCATCCAGCGGCTTGTGCCTGGTCCATCTTCAGTTCTTGTGACGATGGTTGGGATGTGTACTGCCTGCCAGGAGGTCTTGCCCATTGCGGCTTTGATCTGTTTTGCCTGGTTTGCAGGGAATTCGTTGTCAATGTTGATAACGAACTGTTTATCGATTTCATCCTGGAGAGTTTCGTCGCCTGTGAATACTTTCACATAGCAGTCATCTACTAATGCCGGGTGAGTCTCTACCATATGTTCCTGGACGATTGCTGCGCCAGGCATTGCGTGGTTTAAAACTTCCAGATAGTAATTGATTGTTTCTGGGGTGATCTCTTTGCCCAATCTCTTCTCAAGAGTCTCATGTGCGAGGTCAAGACCTACGACGCATGTTCTCCTGATATCGTCCCATTCCTGCTGCATTGCAGCATTGTTGACGAAGTGGAGATCGTCACCATCGCATACGATATCTGTTCCAGATATGACGTATGGGGTCAATTGTCTCTGACCCATTGGTATACCTGCTAAGTGCAGTTTTGGATCATATGCCTGCAATCCTCTCTTCTTTGTGATTGCTGCTCCGCACTTTGCCATTTCTACCTTTCTTGGGTTCTGTGTATAACCAAGTCTGAGGTATTTGGTCTTCTTATCTGTTATTTTGCTCTTTGCTGTGGAGCCGCACTTGTTTGATCCCCATTCTTTTGCATATTTTATTTCCATTGCTTTCTTAAATCTTGGATCTGCCATTTTGAATCACCTCACGCCTTTGGCTGGAAGCCATATTTAGTTCTTAACTCCCAGATTCTCTGTGTCCATTCTATGACTTCTTTGTCGCTTCTGAAAGCAACGTTGTCAACTCTATAGAATGTTGTTCTCTTGGCAGCTTCGGCCTCGGTCATTGGTTTACCAAGGTTGACCTTTCTGTCAATTGGTACGCCTACCTGGTCCTTGTCCATTACTATTACGCCGCCCTCAAGTCTGCGCCTGTCCAGCATATCGAACATTACGCCATCTTCCTGAAGTCTGAGCGAGTGTCCGTGAACTGTACAGCCTCTAAGACCTGCAAGACCCCAGTCTGTCATCTCGGTTTCTGCCTGTCTCTTGGTATACTCTTCAAGATCTCTCTCTCTCATTTCATTGACCTGTCTTCCTGACAGTGTACCTGGGTCAACTCCTCTGAAGTTGATCGCTGCATGGTACGATCTCCAGTATGGAACAGATGGTGCATTATACATTGAGTCAGAGAACTGTGCGTATCTGATTCTGTCGCCTGCTGCTGCGCCTGGGGTTGGTTCAACAACTTCTCTTACCGGGCAGTCTGGTTCGCCCATTTCCGCAAGTGGTGGATGGGTGCTTGGATAGTCTGAACCGGGTGCTCTGTGTCCGAGAATTGCTGTTAAGTCCTCGTCTGAGATGTCGCGCATTTTCTCGACATCGTCTGCCATGTGTTTTCTTCTATTCTTTGCAACTGATGTGTTGCCAGGATAATACTGTGGTTTATAAGCCATATTTTTTCCTCCTTATATTTTTGAATTGGTTCCTTCTGCTGTTCTGGACAAACTCATGGATTTTCCTCTGCTTTGACCATGCAGATGTTTGTTTCCAATTTTGCATGCGGGTCAACAAGACCAAGCATTCGTTCATCTTCAAGATTGATGGTTTCATCAGTCCTGCTTTTAAATCCATACTTGCCAAAGTCGGTTAGAGTTGGTTTAGTCTTAATGAAGTAGCCTCGTTTCATTTCAAACGGGAAAGGCAACGCTCGCTCACACGCTTTTCTTAGTTCCTCAACGGCACTTTCATCCTCCACCTCTACAAGAACCTCGCCTACAATGACATGCAATTCGAATGCGCACCCACTGACGTGGATTATTATCCTGTCAGGATGGTTCACATCCTTACCCGTTCCGGGTCCACATGTTATCTTTCTGGGAAGGTTCTTCCCACTGATAAGCATTCTTATCACGCCTTTTACCTGATCGAGCTCGTTCAAGAGCTTTTCAGCAGTTTCAGGCTGCAATAATCTTTGTGGAAATATCTTGACCTGTTTAAGTTTATCCGTGACTTTAGCAGTTCTTACCATTCAATTCTCCTTATACGGCCCCCGCAACTGCCACGATCGGCTCTCTGAACTCATCGACCGAGCTGAAGACATCTCCTACTAATCCGGATGTCTTGGCTGGGCTGTAGATCTGAACACCTGCGTCAAGAGCAACTGCTGCTGCTACGCATGGTACTGCGAGACCCTTTGAGTGTCTTGTAACGACGTGGTTGCCGTTGAAGACGCCAGGTCCTCCGCCACCATAGATGGAGTGTGAGAAGAATGAGAATCCAACTGCTGCTCCTTCTACTTTACCAAAGTCGCATCCTGGGAGTCCTGTTTCCTTCTCAATGAGGTCATTGAAGTACAGCAATACTGCTGATACTGACTGTGGTGCCCTCTGTGCGCCGCAGTTAATGAGTGTTGCGATCATTGTGCCTGCTGCTGCATATGCATTCCACTTTCCGACATCGTTGGTCTTATAGGTAGTATAGCCAGATGCGAATTTCTTATCTGCGCTGATTACCTTGTCTGCAATTGCCTTTTCGACGCATGCATGAACTGCTGAACCGATGGTACCGGTCTTGCCTAAGGCTTTTGTTGTTCCATATACCATGTTGTTTGCATTCAAACCCTGGTGTGAGAATGCCAGTAATCTATGTCTCTCCTGGATACCGACTGCGTCTCCCATTTCGAAGACACCGGTGTTCTCAAGGATTGAGCACAGTGCTCCTGTGTTCATAGCATTGTGCTTGCATGTTGCTGCAAGGTGGTTTGCCATGACGTTTCTGAGTGTATACCCAAAGCCTTCATCTTTCTGTGGGATTTCGACGATTGACTTGACGTTACCGCCGACCATATCCAGTGTCTGTGGGTACTGTCCCCAGACTGCGGACTTGATGGTTGGTGCTTCGAACATACCAATGTTGAACTGGTCGATGATTGCCTGTGTGGTTGCTGATGCTGCAACAGTAAGTGATGATACATACTCTGCTGCTACATCAATTCTTACGGATGGAACCTGTACAATAAGTTGTTTTCCACCATTTAAGGCTTTTACAACTGTATCGTCCCCGCTGTCTACCTTAACCATATTGGCTACAGCGGCCTGGATCTTTGCTGCATTCTTTACTATGTCCAATTTCAATTCTCTTCCAGGGATCTTTCTGCCCTTGCCACCAATTGCTGATGTTGCCAAGGTTTTCTCGATTCCTGCTAAGTCAACGGCTGCTGTTCGCTTTATACCGGTGACTATACTTTTTATAGCGGCATTTCTCATCGGGCTAATGGCGCCTATGTCCACGCCTGATTTGAGTTTTGCTCCTCTGTCGCTATATAGGTCTATTGTGTCAGCCACGTTTATTTACCTCCTAATTTTTTATTTTCCAAGAAATTGGTCACTTGGCATCGACACAACAAGAGCGATTTGCAACATCCTGAGTATAGAACTTCAAAAAAGTTAGTTATGTTCTATTCATCACAGAATATTGTTTTTTTGTTGTATCGTTCTGCCATTGCAATCCCTTGTACAACACTCCTATTCCCTCATAGTACTTAAATTTTGCGAATCGTTCATGATAATACATTATAAACTAATTCATGGCGAAGCTTCACGCATTTTAAAAAAAATTTTCATTTTTTTTATTATCCACCACTTTCAACATTAGAGTGGTCCATCTCGGTCGGAACGAACTCTTTTTGTTTCTCCAATACCTCATTTACTTCTTCTCGAGTGAATTGTTTTTCACTGAGTTCCTTTTCATCCTGCTTATTTACGACTTTCAGGATTTCGGTTTTATAATAGAGGTTCGTCTTATCCACGAGTGCCCATGTACCGTCTTCATCAGACATTATTTCGGTAACAATTCCCCTGGTCCCCGTAGCGTTATATAGCACATTACTTCCGACTGCAATTGGGCTACCCGCCAGATCGAATGCCTGTTGGTCACTCATCTAACACTCCCTATACTTTAATACTTAATAACCATTACGGTTTGTCTTTATATCCTTTATAAACCTAATATAAATCTTCGAACAACCAGCCGAATTCATAGGG
>Ga0172443_1105_pt1 | contig 13139 bp, 13 predicted proteins | sample MayberryNE_Catta_6_FD_114741 | JGI IMG/M metagenome (GOLD analysis project Ga0172443, IMG submission 114741) | reverse complement strand
TCATTGTGTCACTACCCTAATCCAACTGATGATAAACTATAAGTAATTTGTGATATTATTTCCATTTACCCGAATAATCACAATACTATATATTATTCCATATCTATATCTTGAAGCCGTCCCGGCACTTAAACTCTTAATCAAGATTTCGTAAAGTTTATCATCTTTCAATTTATTCTTAAGACCATAATCCATGAGCAATCACTGTCTAATAATAAAACAATCTGTTACTAGACTATCAGGTTGTGCAACGTAGGGAGCTAATAATGAAAGAAAGGTATGATCCGCATGAAGTAGAGGAAAAATGGCAGCGCAAATGGAGAGAATCACGGATATTCGAGCCTGAGCCAGATGAGCGCAAGAAATTCTTTATCACGATCCCATACCCTTATTTAAACGGCAACCTTCATGCAGGACACACCAGGACTTTCACTATCGGGGATGTGATCGCACGTTATAAGCGCATGCTTGGATTTAATGTCCTTTTTCCCATGGGATTTCATGCCACAGGAACACCAATAGTTGGTCTTGCAGAACAGATAGCAAAAAAAGATCCTGAGACCATCCGGGTATATAACCAGCTCCATCAGATCCCGCTTGAAGTCCTTGACAATATTAAGACACCAGAACAGATCGTTGAATACTTCAGCATTGAGGATGAAGCTGCTATGAAAAGCATCGGCTTTTCCATTGACTGGCGAAGGAAATTCACGACAACCGACCCACATTATAAGAAAATGATCACCTGGCAGTTCAACCTGCTTCACAGTTTGAACAAAGTGGTAAAAGGGGCACATCCTGTGAGATGGTGTCCGCATGATGAAAATCCGGTTGAGGATCATGATATTTTAAGAGGCGAGGATGCCACGATCATCGAATATACTCTTATCAAATTCAAACTGGATGGCGAGATTCTTCCATGCGCCACGCTTCGCCCTGAAACAGTATTCGGGGTAACAAATATCTGGATCAATCCCAAAATCGTGCACATGAGGGTCAAAGTGAACGATGAGACCTGGATAGTAAGTAAAGAAGCCTACGATAAACTCAAATTCACGGATAAGAACGTGGAACTCATAGGCCAGGTCAATGGCGATACCCTGATAGGTAAAAATGTGACGAATCCGGTTACAGGTTCCATTGTCCCGATCCTTCCTGCATCTTTTGTTAGCCCTGAGAACGGCAGCGGCATAGTCATGAGCGTTCCTGCCCATGCGCCATATGATTATCTTGCACTTCGCGATCTGAAAGGCGCTGACCTGTCAGCATATGGAATAACAGAAGATGTTTCATCAATTCCCCTTATCGCACTTATTAAAGTGCCGGAATACGGAAAATATCCTGCTGTTGATGCTGTTTCTGAATTAAAAGTAAAAGACCAGAACGACCCCAAAGCAGAAGAAGCAACAAAACTCGTTTACAGGCGGGAATTCCATGGAGGTATTCTTACCGAGACAACGGGAAAATATGCCGGCATGTCTGTCTCTAAAATAAAAGATGTGCTTGCACATGACCTCATCGCACAGGGTGTCGCCGATGTTTTCTATGAGTTTAGCGAACAGCCGGTAATATGCAGGTGCGGAACCACATGCGTTATCAAAATGGTAAAAAACCAATGGTTCTTGAATTATTCAGATCCTTCATGGAAAGAACAGGTTTATAAATGCCTTGCAGGTATGCAGATAATCCCGCCTGAACTAAGAGTGGAATTTGAGAATAAGATCGACTGGCTCAAAGACAAAGCCTGTGCGCGCCGAAAGGGGCTTGGAACAAGGCTGCCATGGGATCTGGAGTGGATGATAGAATCCCTCGGTGATTCCACGATCTATATGTGTTACTATATTATAGCGAAATACCTTGATAAATTTGAGCCTGAACAATTAAAAGAGGAGTTTTTCAACTATTGCCTGCTGGGTAAAGGCACAGCACACAGTGTATCTTCAAGTACCGGCATCGATATCGGCATAATCAATGCTATCAGGAACGATTTCCTTTACTGGTATCCCGTTGATCTTCGTTCTTCAGGTAAGGACTTGATACCAAACCACATTTTGTTTTTCCTGTTCCATCATGTCGCGATATTTCCTGAAACTTACTGGCCGCGCTCTATTGCCATCAATGGTTTTGTTTCACTTGAAGGCCAGAAGATGAGTAAATCCAAAGGACCCATACTCACATTGAAATCAGCGGTAAAAGAATATGGCGCTGACATAACACGTCTTTATATTCTCAGCACAGCCGAACATGTCCAGGATGCAGACTGGCGCAGCGCAGATATAGAAGCCACTCGAAAACAGTTTGAGAGGTTCTATAAGATCGCTTATGATTGCCTTACCGAAGAAAACAATACCAATTGCGAATTGAAGTTCATTGATAAATGGATGCTCAGTAAATTACAGTACCGGATCAGGGAAACTACTGATGCCCTGAATAGAATGCAGACAAGAAGGGCGGTACAGAATGCTTTTTATCATATGATGAACGATATGAAATGGTACGAACGACGCGGCGGTGTTGCAGCCAAAAAAGATATCATTTATACATGGGTCAGGTTAATGGCGCCATTTACGCCTCATATTTGCGAAGAAATATGGGAACATTCAGGAAGGGATTTTATTTCCCTGAATATATTCCCCGAAGCGGATCTCTTACTTATTGACAGGGGCGCAGAACTTGCAGAAGAAATTACTGGCAATACACTCAGGGATATCGAAGAAATACTCAGGCTGATCAAGCTAAAACCAAAAAGAGTAATTCTTTATACAGCAGCTTCATGGAAGAAAAATATCCTGAAAAAAGCTATACTGATGAAAAAGGACAATGTCCTTGAAATGAAAACTCTCATGAGTGCACTTATGAGCGATCCCCTGATGCGTCCGCATGCAAAGGAAATCCCGAAATTTGCACAGAAGATCATTACTGATGTGCAGGGAATGGAAAATGAATTGATGACCTCCCTGACCGAAACGGATTTCGATGAGACATGTGCCCTTAGGGAATCACTCGATTTCCTGCAACGTGTTGTTGATTGCGATGTTGAGATATTCAATGCTGATGATGCTGGATATGACCCACAGGGAAAAAGCCGTATGGCAGTTCCAATGAGGCCAGCAATATATATTGAATGATATATACCCATAAAAACTTATAATTTCAATGATGATAATGATAAAACATATATCTGATGAAGTTTGTATTAACGTGGTTTAAGATGACAACTATCGAAATGCTTGAAAAAATATTAAAGGAAATTAATATTATAGGAGGGGTGGAAACATCAGCTATAGCGAGCAGGGATGGTTTACAAATTTGCTCAACAATAACAAGGAAACAACAAATTGAAACATTTATAGCAATGTCCGCAACAATGATCGGTGCAGCTGAAACCGCAACTATGGAACTTGGGAAAGGAATTCCTGACAGGATTATCGTCGAATCCAAGAGAGGACGGATAATAGGAACCGGGGCTGGTCCAAATGCATTATTATTGGTTATGACAAAACCGGATGCAAGCCTTGGACTTGTTCTTATTGAGATGACAAAAGCTTCGGAGCGGATCAAAGAAATCTTGTATAGGGATAGAGGGATAATATGAAACAGGTAAAAACCGGTATAAATGGTCTTGATACGATCCTTGGCGGGGGATTCTTGCGGCCTTCGATCGTATTGGTTGCAGGCAATGCAGGTACAGGAAAAACAACGCTGGTAATGCAATCACTTTTCAACAGCGCAAAAAATGAAGAAATTTGCTTGTATATTACCGCACTAACCGAGCCCATAGCCATGATCAATAATTTCATGTCTAATTTTTCTTTTTATAATATTTCGCTTCTTGGAAAAGGTAATATGAAATATGTGCCTATAGGAATCGATGTCATCCACAATGGATCCAAAGCCATTATACAGGAATTGGAACGGAATATCGAAACAATAAGGCCTGACAGGATCGTAATTGATTCTGTGAACGTATTTTCCTATGGGCTGAATGAAGAATCACAGCGAGAGTTCTATTATGATTTCTTTACAAGCATGAAAGGATGGAATTCGCTTGTACTGATAACCGGAGAATTTACCGAAGAAGATGTTATCAAAAGCACGCTGAGCTATATGGTCGATGGGATCATCTATATCAGTAACGAACCTTTTTATGAAAACAATATTCGTTACCTGAACGTTCTTAAGATGAGGGGATTGGAATTTCACGGTGGTAAACATTCCTGCAAGATCAAAAAGGATGGATTCAATGTATTCCCCAGGATGCGTGCCAGAGCAAGGGCATCTTTTTCGGGTGAAAGGATCTCAACTGGAGTAAAAGGACTTGATAAAATTACCGGAGGGGGGTTTATAAGCAGTTCTTCAATTTTGGTTTCTGGCTCCAGCGGAACAGGAAAAACAATACTTGGAATGCAGTTCATCATGGATGGGCTCTTAAAAAATGAACCCGCTATCATAGTTTCTTTTGAAGAGGATATTGAGCAGATCCATATAAATTCGACCATGTTCAACTGGAACCTGAAAGAATTTGAAAATAAGAACCTTCTTAAAATAATATCCCCGCTTGAATATGATGCATATGAACTGGCACTTCTGATCGAAGAGACAATTGATAAAATAAAAGCAAGGCGTTTGTTGCTGGATGGGGTTGGCAGGCTTAAGAGAATGTTGCCCCAATATGCGCAATTGCCAGAATATATGGGAAATATCAATAATATTTTAAAAAATAAGAATGTGACCGCAGTATATACTAATGAGTCATCTAACCTGACAGGAGCAACACAGATAACAGGAATGGGAATCTCACCATTTATGGACACTGTCATCCTGCTGAGGTATGTCGAGATAAAAAGCGAGATGCGAAAAGCCATATCTGTGCTTAAGATGAGAGGAAGCGAGCATGACAAGGAGATAAGGGAATTTGTTATCAACAATAATGGGGCTGAAATCAAATTGCCTTTCAGTGAATATTCGGGCTTATTATCAGGAAATCCTATTAAGACTCCATCGCAGGCATTTGTTGAGGCTTTTAAAAAATAACCCTATGTCAGAAATAATTCTCCAGAAGATCATTTTAATATATTCATGGATTATAGCCTGTATTCTAATGATTTTTATTGCCGCAATAGCCAGGTTTTATCAAAAAAAATTTGGAGTCAAGACCTTTTATTATTTTTATATTATTCCGGTATTAATCATTTTTGCCACAATCATTAATATATATTTATATAATACTTCCACATTGGAATTAGTGGAATTAATCGGGGCAGTCATCTCTTTTATATCCGTTTTTTATCTGTATAAAAAAATGGTTGGTGTAAAATGATCCAGTATTTTGAACTCTTTGACATTGCATCGTTTCTTCTTTTCGCAGGTATACTTTATTTCCTGAGCTCTATAAGCAAACGATTGGGCGAGGTCATGGGACTGAAAAAGTATTATTATTTATATTATATTGGAATTTTTTTCATATTATTTGCTTCTATATTAATCATGTTATCATTTGGTATTTTGGAAAATGGAAGATTCTATAGCTATGTGTCTTTTTCCATCGGAATGACCCTGAGCCTCATTGCTTCAGTAAAATACTGGGGCTGGTTAATAAAAGAATTATATAGAGGATAATTTTAATGAAATATGCGTATATAATATTTTTTTTGTTTATCATATTAATTTCAGGCTGTGTTGATAAGACGGAAAAAATAAACCTGAGTGTTGTGGAGGAACCGCAAAAAGTCGTAAATGATCCGGCAGTCAGGGTGGCAATTGCATCGGTCGTTTCCCCGAAGGAATCCTACGAATATTATGAAGATATGATCCAATACATATCGCGAAAACTTGGTGGTTCTGTGGAGATCGTCCAGAGAAGAAGTTACAAGGAAATCAATGATCTTATTAAAAACAATGAAATAGATTTTGCTTTTGTTTGCGGGGGGGCATATATTGACGGGAACTCAGAATTCGGGATGAAGCTGCTTGTTGTGCCTGTAGTAAATAACAATACCACATATAATTCCTATATCATAGTCCAGAATGAAAGTAATTATTCAGATCTAACTGACCTTCGTGGAAAAAAATTTGGATTTTCTGATCCATTATCAAATTCAGGACAACTTTATCCGGCATACAGGCTTTACCTCATCAATGAGACACCTGACTCTTTCTTTGGAAAGGACGAACAGGGGAAAAATAACTGGTTTTTTACATATAGCCACGATAATTCTATAATTGCAGTAGCTCAAAAGCTGGCCGAAGGAGCTGCTGTTGACAGCCTAGTCTATGGGGATATGGAAAAAACCCACCCTGACATAATAGCAAAAACAAGGATAATTAAAATTTCACCTCCTTTTGGTATCCCACCCGTCGTTGTTTCAAAAGACATCGATCCTTTCCTGGAAAAAAAACTAAGGAATATTTTCCTGGATATGAGCAATGATGAAGAGGGACAGAAAATCCTGGCTAATGTCAGGATTGACAGGTTTACGATTATTAATGATAACAGTTATGATTCGATCAGGGAAATGAGGAAACACGTATCATGAGCAGCCTGCGTTTTCGGATCATAGTATCGATGTTGACAATTATATTTTTGATCGTATCAGGCTCATATTTTGTGATCCAGGACATAGAGACCGGAATAATTCAAGGGGAATTCAGAAATGTTGGATTCTTACTGGCAAATAACCTTGCGTCTGAAATTTCAAACAATATTCTTCTTGATGACCTGGTTGAGGTCAGGAAATCTGTTGATAATACTAAGAATAACTATCCTGAAATCGAATATGTTTTTGTGACGGATATAGAGGGAAACGTGATCGTTCATTCATTTGACAAAGGTTTCCCAAAAGCGCTGATGAATTATACCAAACCGGAAGATGTCAAGAAGGAAGAAATAATATCTACGGAACAAGGTGTCATTCACGAATTTGACGCGTCGCTTTTTAAAAATATAGGGTATGTGCATATCGGTTTATCCGAGAACAGGGTGAGAGCGCAAATACTTGATGCATCAAGGAAACTCCTGTATTTAGCCATTTGCTCTATCATCCTTGGCGGAGTTTTTGTATATTTCATAGGAAAACGATTGACTGAACCGGTCTTAAGAGTTACGGAGGGGGCAAAAAGAATAAACAAAGGCATTCTTGACCAGAAGATAGAGGTGAGTTCCAGGGACGAAATGAGTGAACTTGCAAATACCTTTAATGACATGGCTTCCAGCCTTGACCAAAAGATCAATGAACTCGTATCTTCAAAAGAAAAAACTGAAGAAGCGGAGAAATACCTGGAGACATTGTTCGATAGCATTGAAGATGGTATCATTGTCGTAAACATTAATCATGAGATTATCAAAATGAACCGCTCTTTTCTGAAGATGACCGAAAGTGAGGAAAAAGATGTTCTGGGAAGAACATGCCATGAGATTATTTTTAGGGATTTGCCACCAAAAGATCAAAAAGAAAAATGCCCCTTAAATTCATTATTACAATCAAAGACACCGATCAGATTCGTGCGTGAGATAGAATCCGATTATGGAAAAAAAATCCTTGAAATAAATGCCTCGTTGTTCCAGGATAAGAAAGGAGTTCAAAACATAATAATGGTATTAAGGGATGTAACCGGGCATAAATTTATTGAAGATCAAATTATCCTTCGCAACCGTGAACTTGCAGCGTTAAACGAAATATCAAATATCATCCGTGAAACATTCGATCTTGATAAAATATTATCCAGATCACTTGTTGCCATACAGGAATTAACAGGTATGGAAAGCGCAGATGCATATCTCTTCGATGAAAAAACACAAGGATTCCTTCCCAGGATACATCATGGGACAGAAGTTTGTGATAAAATTGAATTTAACAAGATCAATGATGTCCTTATTGTTGAAGATCTGAAAAAAAATGATAAATCCAATGAAATATCCATGTCTTTTGCAATTATTCCTCTTAAATCCAAGGATAAAGTTCTCGGAGTAATTACTATATGCAGCAGGAAAAGTCATATTTTTTCAATCCGGGATAAAGAACTTTTCTCTGCAATAGGAAACCAGATCGGAGTCGCTTTAGAGAATATTACTTTTTATGAAAATATCAAATATCTTAAAGATTTCAACGATGATATACTGAATAATATAAATGTTGCTATACATGTTGTTGATACTGACCTGAAAATACTTACCGTTAACAATGAATTGATAAAACTCGCAAGAGGCAGTATCAGGAAAGAAAAAATAATTAACAATAATCTTTTAAATGTATACCCCTTTCTTAAAGAGACAAATGTGGAATTGGAATATAAGAATGTTATCAAAACAGGTGAGATCTTCTTTAGTGAGGAAAAAACACAATATTATGGGGACACGATTTATACAAGTACAAGTAAGATCCCTATAAAGGATAAAAATGGTAACGTTGAAAAAATCATTACTGTTATTGAGGATATTTCAGAGCGGAAAAAACTTGAAGAAGAGCTTAAAGATTCTTATCAAGAACTGAAGTTGACGTATTCCAAACTCCAGGAGCTTTATACAATCAAAGATAATTTCCTTTCTAATATATCCCATGAACTCAGGACACCGCTAACATCCGTTATCGGGTACACGGAGTTGATGCTTGATGAAAAATTAACTGAAAAACAAAAGCATATGACTGAAGTTATCTTTCGCAATTCCAAACGGCTATCAAGGCTGATCAAGAGCCTTCTTGATTCCCATATTATTGAATCTAAGAATCTTCATTTGTCAGGGGAAAAGATCGTCATCAATGAAATCATAGCAGCAGTGGTCGAAGATATGAAAAATATGGCCGTAAACAAAAATTTAACAATAAAGGTAGATATTCCGGATACCCTTGTTATTGAGGGCGATATTGAAAGGCTGACGCAGGTATTTTCAAATCTTGTTGAAAATGCCATTAAGTTTACAATTACAGGTGAGATAAATATCAGAGGAGAAATGGACAACCAAAAAGCTCATATACAGATCAGCGATACAGGAATTGGAATTCCGGAAGACAGGCTGGAGAAGATATTTGACCGGTTCTACCAGGTAGATTCATCAAATGTGCGAAAATATGGAGGCACAGGATTGGGTTTGTGGATTTCAAAGAATATAATTGAGGCACATGGCGGCAAGATATGGGCGGAAACTAAAAATAGTGGAAGTACCTTTCATATTTTATTGCCAAAATCGGTGAAAACATGAACATAAATAATAGACCAAAAAAAGTTCTTGTAGTGGATGATGAACCAGATACTCTGGAACTTGTTAAACTGGTTCTTGAAAGTGCGGGTTTTGAAGCAATACTTGTCAATAACGGGATAGAAGCCCTTGCTAAAATTGATGCAGAGAAACTGGATCTTGTGCTACTTGACATAATGATGCCGGACATGGACGGATGGGATGTATTCCGTAAAATAAAGGAAAGAAAACCGACTATTCCGATCGCAATTTTGACTGCCAAGGCGCAAAATATTGATAAGCTGCTGGGGCTTCATGTTCTAAAGGCTGATGATTATATTACTAAACCATTCGGGAAAAACGAATTGATCGGGAAAGTCAGGAAATTGACCGGATCATCATAAAACAGGAACAACCATAAATTAATAATACAACTCGATACTAAGGAGATATCATGCAGGAACAAAAAAATGTAAATCCCTTCTATACCGAAGAGAGATGGAATAACTGGATAAATCAGGTCAAAGAAAGTGGCTTTAAGATCGATGACCAGCAAAAAGGAGAGATTTTTGTCAATATGGAAGATGACATAGTCCTTGCATGCCTGAAAATAATAGCAAAACATGATAAGAATTTATTATCAAAAGAAGAAGCAATAAAACAGATCTCAGAGGTCAAGGAAATAGTCTTGAAACAAAATGAGCCCATTACAGAGGATATTGATATGATGATCGAATCAACGCAGATATCCTTGATGGGCGTTTTTGCATCATGTGAATGTTATATAGAGAAAGCGTTTGAGAAAACAAAATCGCTTAAACCCCTGATCAAGAAAGCAATAGATGCAGAAAAGGAAGAGAATATGGGGGCTGTTTTAGGGAATATTGCAGAGATAGGCGCAAACATCCTTGCAGGCGGGAAAATAAAAGATAAAGACCTTGAGAATATTCCTGAAGGGCTTGTCGCTGAATGGCTCGATGGGATAGATTCGATCCGTGCGGCCATGATAGGTGATACTAGCTATCGCGATGATGAACCGGATGAGGGAAGCTGATTTTTTTTTTGGAACACGGATTCCACGGATCGGACGGATATTCACGGATCGTTGCAATGTCATGCTCATCCGCGTTATCCGTGTCACGATTTCTTTCTTTACTTAATGATTGATCAATATGCTTATTCACGACATCTTGGGCCTTGAAACAAAGGATAATATCTATTTCATAGAAGGAAGCTACGCTTCCTTGAAAAACAATGCGGTAACGCTGCAATACCTTGAAAATATAAGGGATGATCCGGACGCAGAGGTCTCAGGAATAAAAGATGAAAAAGGCAATATTATGGGAATTGTTCTTTTCAGTCCTGAATCTGATGAAGAAGAGGCATTTCATGCGATCTTTACGAACTTAATTTCATCAAGACCGGTCCCAAATCAAAGCAGCCGGATATTTTCTGAAATTGCACGCGATCTGAAGTTTAATAAATTCTATACTATTAATTCAACTGAATTTAACACAGCGATCATTGAATATTATTCCATTTCCCTCGTGAATCGGCAATTATGCGAGAACTGTCATATACCCAAGGAACCATATAATATGGTTTATATCGAGAGCAGGAACGCAAGGCTAAAAGATATTCTTGACAAATATGAACTGAAGGGTGACATACTTGAAATCTGCTGCGGGAACGGGATGTCCACGCTTCCGCTTCATAGAGCAGGATATGATCCGCTTGCGGTAGATAATGATAAATGCCAGATATGCCAGGGATTTGAGCATAATGTTCTTGACCCGAAGAGGACGATCGTTCTTGATGCAACAAGAATTTCGGAGTTTTTTGAGCCAAATGCTTTTGATACGATAGCGGGTTTTATGCTTGGCACTATATATTCATTTAATAAAAGTCTCTGGGAAAATATGATGGCTGAAGTGGTCAGGGTCTTAAAACCCGGTGGAATGATCCTTTTAACCGTAAATAAGAAAGAAGAAGTCGAAATACTTCAAAATGCGCTTGAGAGGAATGGTATTAAGGGTAGATCAATAGACAATATGGATGGCAAAGGCATTTACGACCAGTGGTTATATGTAGGAACTAAATAAATGGCGCGAGACAGAAGAGATTTTTTTTACAGGAAAGCAAAAGTGGATGGATACCGCTCCCGCGCTGCTTATAAGCTCAAGCAGATTAATGAAAAATTCAAGCTTATTGAAAAGGAGGACACTGTTATTGATCTTGGCGCGGCGCCGGGGGGATGGCTGCAGGTCGCAAAAGAACTATCGGGCGGAAAAGTCATAGGTGTTGATATATTGCCTATCGAGGAGATCGAAGGTGTGGATGTAATTAAAGGGGATATACGCCTTGACCGAACTGTTGAAAAAATCAGGGGCAAGATCAAGAAGGAAGGCGCTGATGTTGTTCTATGTGATGCAGCGCCAAATATGTCGGGAAGCTGGAGCTATGACCATGCACGTTCTATTGATCTTGCAACTTCAGCTTTTGAGTGCGCAAGAAAGCTTCTTAAGAATGGGGGAAGTTTTGCGGTAAAGGTATTCCAGGGAGATATGTTCCCTGATTACCTGAACAAGGTTCGTGGATGTTTTGTAAAGGTGCAGGCTTTTTCACCTGAAGCGTCCAGGGCGCAGAGTGCTGAGATATATGTTATCGGAAAAGAATTATTGACGGATGCGGTTAAAATGGATGGGGAATATGAAGTGACGATAGAGGACATTGGTGCAAGCGGGGACGGGATCGCCAGGGTAAACGATTTCGTTGTGTTTGTGAAAGATGCACAAAAGGGAGAGAAACTCAAAATTCGCATCAGGTTCATAAAACCCAATTTTGCTTTTGGTGAACGGATCCTGTAAATTTTTTATCTGTGGATAAAAAATTCTCTACGTTGTAAAATCCTCCAATATTAGAAAGCACAATGGAAATGTTTATTAATCATTGAATTTAAGTCATTCTTAGAATTGTATGGAACTTAAGAAAATCGAGAAAATCCTGCAAAAGGAACCTGAACAGGCTGCTGAAGAATTGCTGAAAGAAGTTGAAAAAGCATATGGTGAGGTTCCCTATATTCTTAATTTCATGAAGCGATCTCCAGAACTGCTGGTCACCAAGATCCTTTATGATAATTCAATAATCCGCGAATTCAAACGGATGGATGCAAAAACAATCGAGCTTATTTCCATTGGGGTCTCAGCCGCGCTGCGGTGCGACCACTGCCTGAAAATGCATATCCGTGTGGCACAGCGCCTGGGAGTGACGAAAGAAGAGATATTTGACGCGATCCTGATAGCAGGCACGCTTTCCAATGCAGCCGTACTTGCTGAGGGGACACGCGCTATGGATTCTGAAAAGCTGAATATCTCTGATAAAGAAAAATGCAGTGTTTGCGCAATATCTGGTGAAAAAAATAAATGAAGTTATCGTTTAGGGTCTGTACCGAGAACATTGATCATCTGGATCAGCTCGGTGAAGGCTTCTATTTCCTTTGAGATGACCTCATCTTTTGTCATTGAAATACTCATCTCACCATCAACTGTGAGCATATCAGGCCCTCTTCTTACCAGCCTGTCAATTCCGTCACTTGCCAATATATTCTTGATCTCAGGATCATGAACAAAGGCTCTTCCTGGGAAAAACACTGTTTCTTTTATTTTTGATAAGTCCAATGATTTCACATCGTCGATGGTAATAAGGCAGCCAATATCCTTTTCCACGGGTATGGCATTTACCAGCCCTCCAAGACTATCGAAAATATTATTCATTAGAGGCGCTGCAACCCTGCCAGTGATAATTGTCGCTTCTTTTGTAATTTTGGGTAATTTTGCGAGCATGTCAGGTTCGTTTCGTATGGCAAATGGCGACCCGATTTCGGGATCGTAAAGTGGAGTGCCGGTTACGCGAAAATCGAACTTGCCATTAATATCATCAACGATGGATTTGAATTCAGAAAGCGTGT
>Ga0172443_1104_pt1 | contig 13264 bp, 15 predicted proteins | sample MayberryNE_Catta_6_FD_114741 | JGI IMG/M metagenome (GOLD analysis project Ga0172443, IMG submission 114741) | reverse complement strand
GACACCCGCCGCAAATATGGCTAAATATATGATTTTTTTGAATAGATTCATCGGTTGGATATAATTGGTCATCAAAAGCTTTAAGTTATCTTCAACCAAATTATTGAATATACTATTATAATTATGAGTATCATGATATTTAAAGCAGCAGTTCTGGTATTTATAATCGCTATATCCTGGATCATGTTTTCCGATTTCGGTGACTTATTGAGCGGCGATATCGATGGTAAGATCACTAAAGCACATGCCTCACCTGAACTTCTTACAGAGGGTACGCCTGAGATATTTGATATTGCAATAAGGAATCTTGGTGAATATTCAAATTTTAAGATCGAAGTGCAGCGTGACTCGATGGTAGTCGCTGATTATAATTTCAATATCAACAACCACACTGTAAAAATCATTCCCTTAAGATCAACCCGGTCCCCGGTTTCAGGGAATTCCGTTTATAAATATACACTTTACCCTGGAATTATCGGAGGTACAAGTTTACCGATAAGTTCTGTGACTGAAAAAAGGCGCATATATTCACAAAAAGAGCTTTCGGATGCGGATAATGATGGCCTGCGATATTTTGAGGAAATTGAGATTGGTATAGACCCTGATATCCCGGATACCGATAGGGATGGAATTCGGGATAATCTTGATCCTGACCCTGCAAGATCGTAAGAAAAGTCGAGGGCATAGAATTAAACAAAAAGATATTTCTCGTCTAAAGATATGCTGGATATAATGAGCCAAATCCTTGTATCAGTTATAATCCCGTGCATGAACGAGGAAAAGACCATTGGAATATGCATAAAGAAAGCATGGTCAACATTAAGGCAGGAAAATTGGGACGGTGAAATAATCGTATCTGATAATTCCACTGATGATTCCAGGAATATCGCAAGAAAGCTGGGTGCAGTGGTCGTGACCCCGGAGAATAAAGGGTATGGAAATGCTTTCCAGGAAGGATTCTGGCATGCAAAAGGAAAATATGCTTTTCTGGCGGATGCTGATGATACCTATGATATTACGGAAATGCCAAAGTTCTTGAAACCTTTGATGGCTAATGATGCGGATTTCGTAATGGGCACAAGGTTAAATGGTGATATCAAAAAGGGTTCAATGCCATGGCTTCACAGATACATAGGCAATCCGATATTAACGGGCACTCTTAATAACCTTTTCAATACCAGACTCAGTGATTCCCAATGCGGCATGAGGTCAATAACAATGGAAGCATATTATAAGCTTGATCTTAAAAGTGAAGGAATGGAGTTTGCAAGTGAGATGATAATAGAAGCCGCCAGGAAAAAGCTTCGAATAAAAGAGGTGCCAATTACATATTATCCGAGGCTGACGCCATCCAAGCTCCACTCATGGGGGGATGGCTGGCGGCATTTGAGGTTCATGATGCTTTACAATCCTACACCTTTTTTCTCGATCCCGGGTTTCTTGATATTGATCCTTGGAATATTTTTGACCATGACCCTGGCCATTCGAGGGGATGTGGAAACTACAAGCCTGCATTCGTACACCCTGGGCTCGATGCTGCTTTTGATAGGTACCCAGATGATAGCAACGGGATCTTATATGAAAGTTTACGGGATAATCCATAACAGGATCGACAAAACCGGTTTGACATCTAAATTACTGGATTACCATTCCCTGGAATTAGGACTGGTCTTTGGGATGGCATTGTTTTTTGCAGGCCTTGTCCTTGGTTCGAGTGTGATCTTGAAATGGATAGGATCGGGATATGGTTCACTTTCTGAGGTCGGGACAGCAGTGACCTCAATGACGATGGCGGCGCTTGGTATCCAGGTCATATTTTCAACACTCATCATAAGTATATTTATTCTTGAAGATAAGGAAAAATAATCTTGATTGCTGGAAATATGAAAATATCAGTTGTCATACTTACAAAAAACAATGCTACAACGATCGGGAAAGTCCTGCAGCAAATAAAATCCCAAAAAATCGATGATGACTTTGAGATAATCGTCGTGGATTCCGGTTCAAGCGATGATACGATAAAGAAGATATCGCAGTTTGATGTAAGATTATATAACATCCCTCCGGGGGAATTCGGGCATGGCAGGACCCGCAACCTGGCGTCCGGATATGCTGCGGGAGATTATATAGTGTATCTTTCCGCAGATGCAGTCCCTGCAAATGACAGGTGGCTTGAAAACCTTGTGGAGAGGCTTTCCGATGAAAATGTGGCGGCAGCATTCGGAAGGCAGATACCCTATGAAAGTACGCCGCTTATGGAACGATTTTTCATTCTCAGGAATTATCCCCCTGCTTCAATTGAACCATATTCAATAAATAATTTTAACATGAATGCATTTTTCTCAAATGTAAATTCTGCGATCAAACATTCACTATGGAAAAAGATAAAATTCAACGAGGAACTCATAATAAGTGAAGATCATGACTGGGCAAAAAGAGCAGGTGAAATCGGATACAAAATAGAGTATGTCCCTGATGCGGCTGTTTTCCATTCCCATAACTACGGCTTAAAACAGGTATTTAAGAGGTATTTTGATTCCGGGGTATCATTTTCCCAGATGGGGTTAAAACCCGGTGTTCTCCGAAACGGGATCGGATATTTTGTATGTGAATTAATGTATGTAGGAAGGCAAAACTTCACCAAAATCCCGTATGCGATCTTATATGATTTCTTAAAATTCGCCGGATTTTTTTTTGGATTACATCATAAATGGATCCCAAAATCAATTAAGGTACATTTCAGCATGCACGCATATTTCTGGAAATGTAAAATTTGACCACCTCTTTAACAAAAGGCTTAAATCAAAGTATGCCCTTAAGGGTTCGCTTGATAATGCCGCCATAACTCAGCTGGTAGAGTGCCTGGCTGTTAACCAGGATGTCACAGGTTCGAGCCCTGTTGGCGGCGTATTTACATAGTTGATTTACAATCACAATGCAATTTTGAGGGCCTGTAGCTTAGTCAGGTTAGAGCGCCCGGCTCATAACCGGGCGGTCACCGGTTCAAATCCGGTCAGGCCCATTAAACTCCAGGCACCACAAAAATCCCCTTCGCGGTTTTAATGATATTGATCTCATTCCCCGGCTCTGCACTCAGGAAATCCGGCTTTTTGATTGTAACCGAATCATAAGTTTCAGGGTCCATTACCTGTATTGTCCTCCCCTCATCGGCAACAAGAACTGCGGGCACTGCATCCTTTCTCCTTCCTAATTTCTTTACATCCATCAGGTCATTGAAATTTTCCATGAACCTTTTTCCTGTTTCAAGATCGATACCGCTCACATGCTTTCCACAGTTCTGGACTTCAATGACTTTATCGCCAACTCCGATTATATCCCCCTTCACGAATTCCGGGAGGCGAAGAGCGAATGTGATGCGATAGAGGTCCACGCCATTCTTCTGTCCAACAAGCTTGGGAAATTCCAGGAATTTTCCCCCGAAAACATCAATGATCGCCCTGCATATCTGTTTTCCAAGTTTCATAACTCCCACATAAAAATCAATTCCCTCATCGATATCAAGAGTTTGTGCGATAAACGCAAGCCTTTCACCCTTCTCCCGCGAGCGGGAAGCAATATCCTGCGCGATCTCTTTGCATTTTTTAAGCTCTTCGTCAGTAGGGATACGTTTATCAGCACGTATCTGGACAATGCCCTCAAAATAACCCCCTGATATCCTGCTGCATGTATCGCAGGTCTCCCGGCTTATTCTTATTTCCGTATCAAGAGAGGTTTTAATAGGGGCACCCTTAATCCTTGCGCTTGCGTCTATGTGGACCCTGTATCTTGAGTAATCAAGCTGCTTTGGCGTCAATGTCAATTTCAGGTCGTTTGCTTCTTTATCATGGATAAGTGAGTCACTCACACATTCCCGGATGGTTTTCTCCTCATCGTCCCTTGATGCCCACCTTCCTTTCTTGAATACGGAACCGCAGGTGGGGCATATTCGTGAATAAAGAACAGCCGGGCATTCGATCAATGTCCTGCTTCCTGTGAAGCACTCCATGCATATTTTTTCAAAAAAAACATCGGTATCTTTACCGCATTTCGGACAGAATAAAATAGCCATTATAGTTTTCCTAATATACTTCTGGCAGCAGCATTTACGCTGCTTTTTGAATCATGGGCAGGTTTCCAGCCAAGCTGCTGCAATTTCCCGGTTGAAAGAAGCATTTTTGGCACATCGCCTTTCCAGCCGCGCTTTCCGCCAGTATAAGTGAATTTAACATCATCTAATCCCATTTCTTTTACTATAAGCTCACCGATTTCTGTCGAATTAATGGTATCATTTGAACCGATATTGAATATATTAGCCATTTCATTGCTATTATTTACTGCAAATAAGATAGCATCTATACAATCGGAAACGTGGATATAGGATTTTCGCTGCTGCCCGTCCCCAAGTATCTCAAGGGTCAACGGATCTTTTTTGAGTTTATTGATAAAATCTATGATTATCCCGTGGGTTCCACGTTCGCCAACGATATTTGCAAAACGGAATATCCATGATCTCATATCAAAGGTATGGCAATATGATGTGATGAGCGCTTCACAGGCAAGTTTTGAAGCGCCGTATAATGATATCGGGATAAGGGGCCCGTAATTCTCAGGTGTGGGTATTATGTCCGCCTCTCCATATACCGTGGAAGTGGATGTAAAAACAATATTTTGCTGCCCGTTCATCCGCATAGCTTCAAGCAGGTTGTACGTAACCAGGATATTCTGCTCAAGATGTACTTTTGTGTTTTCCGCACCCATCCTGACATCGGGATTTGCGGCAAGATGGTATATGAAATCCGCACCTTTTATTGCCTGTGTTAGTTTTTCAAGTTCTAGCATATCGATTTTGACGAATTTGAAATTATTATCCTGAAAATGATGCTCAATAAATTCCATTTTTCCGGAACTCAGATTATCAATAACAGTGACCTCATTTCCACATGATAGCAATTTGTCTGTTACATGGCTTCCTATAAAACCCGCTCCTCCTGTTACTATTATTTTATTCATTATATAATTACCTCTATGACCTTCTAAAGTTGGAGTTTGGAGGTATAAATATTTTGGCTGGAGGCTATATTTGTTTTTATTTCGTGGTGCTAATTATCCTGAATACAATGGAAAAGTAGATCATATTCATCCATAAGCAAACCCACAAATGTCGAGTTTTTCATTTCAATATTCCCTTTACAATCACATCCACAGCCTCTTCCGGAGTAAGCCCATGTGCCATGAGCGTCTCAAGCTGCCTTTTATCCACACTTCCGATAGCAGCTTCATGGGTTACTTTCGCAAGGGGATGCGTAACATTCACAATAGGAATGGCTTTAGCAACAGCACTATCCTTTACGATCTCCATACAATCCACATGACCTCTTGCACCCATAGCATTGCCTTCAGTGATGCCGGTTACCTCTGCCTGGGCCCTATCCTCAATAGCAACCCTTGTTTTTATGAGACCTTTTGAATTTTCGCCATCTAGCGTGACCTTTTCTTTTATACTAATCATATCATCCCCATGACCGAACACCCTTGCTATCAACTCAATTACTGCATTTTCACCGGCTTTTACTGTATAATCTATTGCGAGTTTTCCAACCCTTCCTGTGATCAATGAAAAATCTGCAAGATACCTCCCACTTTTGCCAACCTTTACAACTGCCTTTGGAAGTACTTCTATTCCTCCGTAAGGTCCATGATAATGAACCTCTGAATACGTCATCTGAGCATTTTCACCTATCTCAACAACAGCGTCCATGATGTGCTTTACCTTCTCAGCCTTCGGGAAAATACAATGTGCAATAAAATGTGCAGATGCGCCTGTTTCAAACTTTATATCCATCCTGATCTCCTGTAACCCCTTTTTGTGAAGTATACCAAAGCAGAGATGTACCGGATTCTTTATGATCGTCCCTTCCAGAACCCTCACCCTGGCAGCAATCCCTGTAGCGGTCTCTTCTGCCTGAATCTCCAGTCCCTGCGTAGCCCTCGTACTCAATATCTTATTACCGCTTGCAGCGAAGTGAGCAATATCTTCTCTTACAAGAATACTATTATCTCCCCCGGCTTCTCCAAATACCTTCATTAATTCTTCTAGTTCAGACATATGCACACACTCCGGCAATACATACCTCGCATTTCCTTGATTTATAATATTGCGCGACCTTCTCTGGATCCCCCGAGCAAATTATTTTACCATTGCATATCTGGGATGCTTTGTCCGCGATCTTCCCAATTTCCTCCCTGTGAGTAATTAAAAGCACTGCAGCCCCATTTTTCTTTAATACATTGATAACATTTATAATATCCTGTATCGAGAGCATATCTATGCCAGAGTCTGGCTCATCAAGGATAGCCAGTTTCGGCTCCAGTGCGACAATGGATGCAAGCTCGATCCTTTTTCTTTCACCACCGCTTAGTGATTTATCCATCATCCTGGTTAGATAAAGTTCTGGAGAAAGCCCTACCATTTCAAGATAAATGGAAGGATCTATTTCTTTTTTCTTCAGGGTCAGATAATCCCTGACAGAAATACCTTCAAGCCTCATCGGCTCCTGCCATGCCAGAGTGATCCCGAGTTGCGCCCTTTCGTGGATCTTAAGATCATTAATGATTTTCCCTTCAAATAACATCACTCCTGAAGTTGGAATGTAACTCTCACATCCCATAATCAGATAGGCAAAAGTGCTTTTACCGATTCCATTTTTTCCGAGAATTGCGTGAACTTCTTCCGATTCAATTGCAAGAGAAAGCCCGGAAAATATCTCTTTTTCTTTTACTCGATATGTTATGTCTTTGATCTCAAGTAAGGGCATGTCGCTCTAGTCCTCCCTTTCAATGTAATTATTTTTGTTTTTATTCTTCCGAATCTTCAGAATATATCATTATTCAATTGTTCTTTAAGTAGTTGCTTTTGAGCTACCATGGCAAGTATGGAATTGACAAGTTTCTTTCCCTCATCGATATCATTCACTTCCCTGATAGTAACTTTTCCGCTTGCGAAAAAATTAACTTCCCGCCTTCCAAGATGCACCAGTACCACCCCCAAACTCTCGGAGTAGCGTGCATTCAGCGCCTCTGCAATCTCTTTTAGATCAGGTGGGCTATTAAGATAGGCAATTATCCGAAGTTTCCATGGATCCGAGAGGCATGGAAGCACCTGTTCTATGCGTTCGACGAACATTTTCTATATTCAATGTTAAAATCTGCTTTAAGCTTGGATTTTCAAAGTATTTACAAATCAAATTTGTCAGTCAATGTGGATAAACCTGCACCTCTAATATCAAGAAAAATTGATACGATAATAAACCATACGTCATTCTATGAAATGCTGCCCGAAAGATAAAAATATCAAGAAAGAATGGACAAATAAACTTGAAGGTGAATCAAACAACATATCAAACAATAGAGTAATCGAGATAAGCAATTTTTGTAAAGTTTTCAGCCATCCATTAAGGGTTAAGATCGCTCTTTTATTAAATAATGGAGATCTTTGCGTATGCGAGATAGTCTCTGTTTTAAATGAGAAACAGAACTTGATATCTCACAACCTTTCCATAATGAAAAAATATCGTGTTGTCAGTTCGTATAATCAGTCAAAATACAAATATTACCGGATAGAAAGAGTAGCTTCGAGCTTTTTAGGCAATTATTTCCAGATGCAGACAGGAGGAAACTATGAAAATTATTAACTTACTCCTAATTTTATTAATGGCAATAATAGTATCTGGTTGTTTATCTGAACAATCAAAAGAAAATGAGCGTTCGGAAATCACAGTAGCTGCAGCATCAGACCTTTATAATGCATTCACAGAGATAGGTAAAATGTTTGAAAACGAGACCGGGAACAAAGTAGTTTTTTCTTTTGGCTCAACTGGGATTTTAGCCACACAAATTGAAGGCGGTGCGCCGTTCGATATTTTTGCAGCCGCCGACAAAGCATATATAGAGCGACTGAATGAAAAAGGGTTGTTGATAAATGATTCTGTGCAACTCTATGCTCACGGAAGGATTGTGCTGGCAGTAAACAGGAACTCGGGCTTGAGGATAGACAATCTTTCAGAACTTCGAGATCCCATGATCAAGAAGATAGCTATTGCAAATCCAGAGCATGCACCTTATGGTTTAGCGGCAAAACAGGTGTTACAAAGCGCCGGAGTTTGGGAAGATATCCAGCCCAGGCTTGTATATGGTGAGAACATCAGACAGACATTAATATACATTCAAAGAGGTGAAGTCGATGCCGGGATAGTTGCACTCTCGGTAGCCAGTGTACCTGAAATTAACTATGTCTTGATTGATGACAAAATGCATAAGCCCTTGAATCAGGCTTTAGGGATACTCAGTTCCACAAATAAAGAAAAAACCGCTAGAGATTTCATAGCATATGTTAATACTAATGGCAGGCCAATTATGAAAAAATACGGTTTCCTCCTTCCTGGAGAGTTTACTGGATGATATGGATTTATTTCCCCTCTACTTAACAATAAAGGTTTCAATAATCGCAACTTCATTCGTGGCAATTGTTGGCACTGCGATAGCCTATCTCATGGCAAGAAGAGACTTCCCGGGAAAAAATTTCCTGGATACTCTGATACTTCTCCCTCTCGTGCTTCCTCCAACTGTGACAGGTTTTTATCTAATTGTGCTTTTTGGAAAAACAGGAATAATAGGTAAATACATCTATTCTTTTACTGGCTGGAGTATAGCATTTACATGGCAGGCTGCCGTTCTTGCCTCTGTAATTGTATCAATGCCTTTCATGATCAAGATAGCCAGAGCTGCGATAGAGTCCGTTGATATCGAGCTTGAAAAAGTTGCCTTCACGCTGGGAAAATCTGAATGGAAAACCCTGCAGCTCGTGACGCTGCCACTTTCGAAAAAAGGAATTCTTGCTGGTGTTGTCTTGAGCTTTGCAAGAGCAACTGGTGAGTTTGGCGCAACACTGATGATCGCAGGCAATATTCCAGACAAGACAAATACTATGCCAATTGCCATATATGATGCAGTTTCCGCTGGCGAGTTTGGGACTGCAAACCAACTTGTTCTTATTCTTACCTTTGTTTGTATTCTCATTCTATATCTGACGAACCGTCTTATTCAGGGAAGGTGGTAATACGGGCATCGAAGTGGATATTGAGAAAACCTTTTTGCATGCTAAAAAATCGCAGTTCGTGCTGAAGGCATGTTTTTTATCAAATAATGAGCTTGCTGTTCTTTTTGGTCCCTCAGGAGCTGGAAAAACCTTAACCTTGCATGCCATTGCTGGTCTTGTTAAGCCTGATAAAGGAAGAATTGCAGTAAATGGTAATACATATTTCGATTCACAGAGAAATATCAATCTAAGCCCTCAGAAAAGAAGAGTTGGATACGTCTTCCAGAACTATGCCTTATTCCCTCATCTCACAGTTGAGGAAAATATAACCTTCGGCCTTAAGAAACGTGAATCTTTAAAGGAGATGCTTTCTTTCTTTGAAATGGAAGGACTTGAGAAACGTTATCCAAATCAGCTTTCAGGAGGACAGCAGCAACGAGTTGCACTCGCAAGGGCACTTATAATTAATCCCGATATAATGCTGTTGGACGAACCTTTTTCTGCGCTTGATCATGCTATGAGGATGAGGCTCAGGCTCGACCTGAAAAAGATACAGAGCAAGTATGGGATTCCGATGCTACTTATTACCCATGATCCTATTGAAGCATACACCATGGCAGATACTCTTATCGTTTACAGTTATGGCAGGGTTGAACAAATAGGAACGCCAAAAGAGGTTTTTAATAAACCAAAAAACAGAGGTGTGGCAAGACTTGCTGGTATAAATAATATTTTCAAAGGAATAGTTCTCGATATAGGGGAAGAAGAAGTTCTAATTCAAAGTCAGGAAAAAATAATCGCTCCAAAAATATCTGGTTTAAAAATTGGGGACGAAATTACATGGTGCATACGGCCTGAGCAGGTAATGGTTCTGCGTGAAGACAAACCCCTTGGAAAAGCTGTATCTGAGAACCTTTTTTCCGGGAAAATCATTGAAATAATTCCCAAAGGTATGTCGTATTTACTGTTCTTTGAAGGTGTATTTAATCTTGAAATTGAAATACCAGCGCATGCTTTTGAAAGGCTTAATCTCGAAAAAGGGAAAACTATTAGAGTTTCTTTAAAAAAATCTGCAATACATGCATTCGATTAACTCTATTTGTTTTCAATCTTAAGGTTTTACTCTATAGTATGCTGACCCTGCGCAGGATTTACAAAAAATTTCCGGCCCTTTTCTTTCAGTCAGGCTTTCAGGGATTAGCTCGCCGCATTTTTTGCATGGCACTATCCCGGATTTCTCGAAATTCTGGCCTCTATTTGTTTCAACATCCTGGATAATAAAATGTTTTTCCTCCATATCCAGTAATTGCATTCCAAGTTCCTCTTCCTCTTCATGGGAGAGCTTACCAAGCCGCATCATCCATTTATTCATCAGCGTTGAATGTTTATTTGCTTCATTCTTAAGTGCAACGCGCACGCCTTTTTTCGTCCTTGCATCTCCAAGAGTAAGAGCAAGCTTTCCATAATCTTCAACAAAAGCGCTCCCATGTCCAAGGGTGCACCCAGTCACAGCCTGCATGGCATCTGCAAGGCATCGTGCTGTTTCGGATATCCCGATAAGATACTTATCTCCCTTTTTAGTGTTCATTCGAAAAAGTGCAATCTCACTCATTCTTAATCCAAGAGCAATACCAGGCGCCAGATGGCCGTGAAGGTCTATTGCAAGATTTACAATTTTCTTATCCATGTTTCTCCTGTTTAATATTTGATTTTTCTAGCTGAATAGATGAACTTCTACAACTTGGTCTTTTTTCATATCCTTATCTGTGATAACATATCCATCCACGATGGTAGACCGGGGGGATGCTGAGATGATCGCAGTCTCGTACTCCTTCTCAAACAGTTTCATACCCGAATTTTTATACCCCATCGTGTTTGCCATGTCTTGTGCAATTTTTACGAACAGTATGTAACTAAAACCTTCTTCCTGGAGCATTACATCCTCATTTATCGTTAGTTTGCAGGTTGCTCTTGGTATTTTTGTGAAATAACTTCGTACCACCATTTCAAGGGCTGCAAAAGCACCTGTAGGCTTACCCGGAAGACTGAATACGGGAGTGTCGTTGATTATTCCCACTGCTATTGGCTTACCGGGCCGTATCGCAACCCGGTGGAATATAATTTCACCCGTTTGGGCAATGATATCTGCAACATAATCACGCTCGCCTACTGATACGCCCCCCGTTGTAAACACAACATCGTATTTTTCACAGGCTTGTAGCAGCATGTTCTTTGTTTTATCGTAGTCATCGGGAACTGTACCGATAAATTCTGATGCACAGCCCAATTCCTTCATGAAACCCTGTATTAGCACTGCATTGGTATTTTTTATCATTCCATTATGTATCTCCGTACCTGTGGAGATTATGCCTGTTCTAATTTTTCGCAATACAGGAACTTTTTCGATACCAAGGCTATATAAAAGCGCAGCGCTCTGGGGCATTATTCGATGATTTTTCTCAAAAATCTTATCCCCTTTCCTGTAATCCGAGCCAGCACGGAACACATTTTCCCATTTTTTTAAGTTTTTACCGAAAAGTTGATCTTTTTTAACCTCTGCATCTTCCATCTTTAGCACAGCGTCCGCGCCCTGCGGGAGTAATGCGCCTGTCGCTATTGCCATAGCCTCACTGCCATTAAACTTTACCATGCAATCGCCCGCATATACGCTGCCTGATATTTTCAGTGGATACGCATCTTCACAACGAACAGCAAACCCATCCATTGCAGCTATATCGAATTCAGGAGACATTGAATCTGCAAAAATAGTTTCACTGAGTTCTCTGCTTACAGAGTCATTAAGATCGACCAGTTCAGATTCCCGCCTGAAGTAATATTTATTCTTTAACTCATTTATTTTTTCAATCGCTTCTTTAAGTGATATTGGTGATTTCATATTTTGCACATAATCTGTTTGAGGTTATTTTTATAATATGGCTCTCTTATTTTCGCTGCGCCTCTAATCATTTCTCTTATTTCATCATGAGTTGCTTCATCCTTGATTTCTATCAGGTTATCATTTCTCATAAGGCAGGGTTTCAACTTTCCAGTGGAAGTTAAACGCAATCTATTGCAGTTTGCGCAAAAACTGGAATTATCTATCGGCCTGACCAGTTCGACTTCAACTCCGTCTATGAAATATTTTTTTCTCCGGTGCATCTGGCGTTCTTTAATAAACGTAGCTCTTGATTCAAGCGTTTTTTCCAAACTATTTATATCAACCATATACTGGCTTACATTTTTGAAATTCATGAGTTCGATCAGCTGCAATATCACATTTCCATTATATCTATCTGCAAAATGAATGGCATCGTCGATTTCAAACTCGTTGAGACCTTTTAAAAGCACCATATTAAGTTTGATTGGAGCTAATCCCGCATCTATTGCCGCATCAATGCCGTCAAGTACTTTAGAGAGCGCATGTGGAGAACCTGTTATTTTTCCATAATTTTCTTTATTCAGAGAAGGAAGACTTATATTCACGCGATCAAGACCACTTTCTGCAAGTGATGCGGCACGCTTTGAAAGTAACACTCCGTTTGTGGTTGCTGATATATCTTTTAAATCCGGTAGCGCTCTTATTATATCCTCAAAATCATTTCTCATCAATGGCTCTCCCCCTGAAAATTTTACTTTCTTAACTCCAAATTCAGTTGCCATCGTTACAGTTTTAACAATAGTGTCAAGAGAGACCTCTCGTTCAGGCTTCCTTTCTTCCCCTTCTTCATGGCAATAAATACAATTTAAATTGCATCTTTGCGTTATAGAGATGCGCAAACTCGTTATAACCCGGCCATAAGGGTCCATAAGCATGTTATTCATGATTAGTCATTTCCATGTATTTACCTATAATTTAGTTGCTCAGAAGCCTGATTGCTTCGAAAGATAGAGCACCGTGGCAAATATTAAATTTATTTCCATTTCAATCATAGCATCACTAATTAGCCTATCCTATAATTGAAATGTTGAAGGGCGGTTGTTATATAAAATCATTTTTCTTAAAAAAACTCTATTAACAGCAATTTTTTAGAATAATAATTCTATTACTTACTGCATTATGCTATATTGGACACTATAATTAATAAATTAAGCAATATGAGTTAATTTTTTTCGTATAAAATCATTCATATTAATTATAAAACAATAATAAACAATAATATATCTTAAAAA
>Ga0172443_1103_pt1 | contig 13379 bp, 13 predicted proteins | sample MayberryNE_Catta_6_FD_114741 | JGI IMG/M metagenome (GOLD analysis project Ga0172443, IMG submission 114741) | reverse complement strand
AAAAAATAGATGCCGGGATCACATACATAAACGCATCTACAATCGGCGCAGAGATCCATTTGCCTTTTGGCGGCGTCAAATCCACAGGCAACGGGACCCGCGAAGCAGGAACGACCGCCATAGAAGAATTTACCGATTTAAAGACTGTTTATTTTGATTACAGCGGAAAACTACAGAAAGCACAAATTGATATTGAATAGGAGGAACTATGCCAGAAAAAAACCAGATTCGGACAGCAAGAGAGATAATAAACCGGGACCATAAAGTTGCATCGCCATCCCTTACACGCGCTTTTGACCTTGTGATTGACCATGCAGAAGGCTCAACAATATTCGATGTTGAAGGAAAGAGCTATATCGATTTTGCGTCAAGCGTTGCTGTAATGAATATCGGATATAACTGTAAAAAGGTAAAAGAGGCGGTATGTACCCAGATGGAAAAAATGGTGCATTGCGGATACTCGGATTTTTACGCAGAGGAACCCGTAAAACTGTGTGAAAAACTGTGCGAAATGACTGGTTACGAAAAGGTTTTCCTCTCTAATTCAGGAACAGAAGCTGTTGAGGCTGCCATGAAACTTGCTTTCTGGTATAAAAGAAAAACCAGCATGATCGCATTTTACCGCGCTTTTCATGGCAGGACTCTTGGCGCACTTTCTCTTACCAGTTCCAAAATAAAACACAAAGAGCATTTTCCATCATTGCGGGTCTTGCATTCGGATTATGCTTACTGTTACCGTTGCCCTCTTAACCTTGAATATCCTGAATGCGGCATATCCTGCGCAAAAGAGATCGAACGGACTATTTTTAAACGGGAACTGTCCCCGAAGGACACGGCTGCCATCGTTGTTGAACCCATACAGGGAGAAGGAGGGTTCATAGTCCCGCCGCCAGAGTTCCATAAAGAGATCAGGAGGATATGCGACGAGAACGATGTATTGATGATAGCAGATGAGATCCAGAGCGGCGGGTTCCGGACCGGAAAATTCATGGCACTTGATAATTTCGATGTGAGGGCGGATATTGTCTGCATGTCCAAATCCATCGGCGGCGGTATACCGCTGGGAGCAACGCTATCAAGCAGCAGGATAATGAGCTGGCCTCCGGGAACCCATGCGAACACATTTGGCGGTAATCTCCTTGCTGCCGCAGGAGGACTTGCGACACTTGATTTCATGGAAAGTGCAAAGCTTGGCGAAAAGGCAATTGAAAAAGGGAATTATCTCATAAAACGATTGAATGAACTGAAAGAAAAATATCCGATAATCGGGGATGTCCGGGGCATCGGGCTTATGACAGGTGTGGAACTTGTGGAAGAAAATAAAGCTCCAGCCATTGAAAAAAGAGATATTATAATTAAAAGATCGCTTGATGGGGGGCTGATATTATTGCCAGCAGGTGATTCGGTAATAAGGTTTGTGCCTCCGCTGATAATTAAAAATAGTGAGCTTGATAAAGGTCTTGAGATATTTGAGAATGCCCTTGGATCAATTTGATTTTTTGAAGACGATCGTAAACTATAAATACTATTGTTCGTATATATACGAATTAGAGTGGGCAGAAATTTTTTTGAAATCACCACCATAATCCTTTCTGCTCACCAACTTTTATTCTCATGGTTATGACACAATCGAGAATAATTCAATCCGTTTACACCGATCGTAAACTATAAATACTATCGTTCGTATATATACGAATTGTAGTGGGCAGAAAAATAAATTTTTTTCCTACACCATAATCCCCCCTCCTGCCCACTCACTCCTATCCAAATTATTAAACCGGTTTTTCAAGTACCAGTATCCGCCGGGTCAGGCTCTTATGCACTCTTTGCAAATGCGTCTCGATCACTTCAAAACCTGCATCCAGCGCTATCGCTTCGATGGGACGCTCGGAAATAAAGACTAAACGTTTCCCCGGCTTTAAAACGCGATATATCTCTTTCATGGATATGGCAAGCATATATTCAAGGGATTCGGCTTTAATTGCCGCAGATCTTCCGTATGGCGGGTCTGTGACCACAGCATCAACACTTTGATCCCGAAGCGCAAGGCGGCATGCATCTTCATACATCAATGAATAGTTTACATTATAATGGTCAAGGTTCATTTTTGCGCCAAGCAAAATTTTTCTTTGCATATCCCCGCCTATCACTTTTATACCAATAAATCCGGCTTCTACAAGAATTCCTCCTGTTCCGCAAAATGGATCTAAGAGAAATTCCTGCGGCATTGAAATATTCACAAGTGCTCTTGCTACCCTTGGCATCAGGACACCCGGATAAAAAAAAGGCTTGAAATGTGGTTTTCGCGCTTCGAAAATACTGCGATCAATTGAACAAATCAGACTGGCGAAAATGCTTTTATCTTCCGTAAGCACCACCCTGAACTGTATTTGTGGATTTTTCAGGTTTGCACGTTTTCCTTTTTTGTAAAAAATACCCCCTATTTGCCTCTCCATCGATTCTGTATTAATTGTAGAATGCTCTCTCACCCGTTTGACACGGATGCTGTATGTTCCTTCAAACTCCGGCATATTTTTTTCAACAAGATTCACGATTTCCTGTTCACTCGACCCGCCTATACCCAGGACTTTAGTGATGTGATGGGTCATTGCAAGCCTTTTTGAAATATTTTTAACTATTTCCTCTGCTTTTGTTTTTAGATCGATAACAAGGCATCCGTCAAGCGAATGGCAAACCTGGAAATCAGCATTTAGCGACCTGAGGCATGAAAATACTTCTGACCCTGGAATGGTGTTATGTTCCCCTGAAAGTTCAAATGCTATCAACATATTAATTATTCCGTTTTTAATGTCATGTCTTTTTTAAGTTCATTTAGCATTTGCGCCATTACACCATGCCATAAGAACTCATCCTCCAGGTTTTCCGATGTCTTCTTTTTTGCATATGCATCCTCTTTCCAGTCAATATCCCTGTATTCCACGTTCTTGAGGATCAGGCCATGAGCAGGCGCAGGCGGAAGTGCTTCATGGAACTGCGAAGGCTGAAGCATCTTTTCAAGCCATGGAATATCCCTTTTCCCGCTTTCGATCATTTTTAAGGCTGTTGCGATCTTTCGGACCATGTGCCATAGAAAATGGTCTGCGCTGATATCCATGATCGTGAACTCACCAATTGTGCGGATATTTAAACTATAAACTAAAGTTAAACTGTTTCGTTCTTTTTCGGGAGTGATAAAATTTGAAAAATCATGTTCGCCTTCTATTAATCTTGATGCACTTCTCAGAAGAGAAATATCCAATTTCCCTGGCATGATATACATGTATTCCCTGGATTTTGCATGGCGGCGCGGATCAAAATCATCAGGTACCTGCGCTCTTGCCCATGTCCATATTGTCCTGGGAAGATTGCTGTTGATAGCTCCGGGGATCGCTAACCCGTATCTGGATGTATCAAATGCTATTACCTGACCAAGTGCATGAACTCCTTTATCAGTCCTTCCTGATGCGATATAATTTGCCTCATGGGGACTTTTGATGATGTCCAATTTCACAAGGGATGCAAAAAGTTCACCCTCAATAGTTTTCACATCAGGCTGTATCTGGAATCCATGATAATTTGTGCCGATGTATCCGACTTTCAGGGCTATTCGCATCCCTCACCCACTTTCTTCTTCAAATCAGCAAGCGCATTAAGTGCCTCAAGGGGCGTCATTGCATCCACATTGAGTTTCTTGAGTTGCTCAACTACCGGTGATTCTTTTGCAATATTATCCGAATCAAAAAGCATGAGCTGTGTATATTTTGCGCTGTCCTTCCCCCTGCTGCCTATGCTGCTTCCATTCTCCACTTCTTTTAAGATCTCTTTTGCCCTCTGCGTCACCTTAAGAGGCACTCCTGCAAGCCTTGCCACATGGATACCATAACTTTTATCTGTCGCGCCAGGAATTATCTTACGGAGGAACACAAGGTCATTGCCTTCTTCTTTCACTGCAACATGATAATTCTTCACCCGCTTTAAGACCCCGCTCATTACTGTAAGCTGGTGGTAATGCGTGGCAAAAAGCGACCTCACACCAACACGGTCCTTATTATGAATAAATTCAACCACTGCTTTTGCTATGCTGTAACCATCGTAAGTGCTTGTGCCCCTTCCGATCTCATCAAGAAGGATCAGGCTCCTGGGTGTCGCATTGTTGAGGATATTTGCAAGTTCCACCATCTCTATCATAAAAGTGCTCTGTCCGCTCGCAAGATCATCAAATGCCCCTACACGTGTGAATATCCTGTCAACAAGGCCGATGGAAGCAAAAGATGCAGGAACAAAACTGCCAATTTGCGCCATTATAACGATCAGCGCCGTCTGTCTCATGAACGTGGATTTTCCAGCCATGTTTGGCCCGGTCAGGAGCAGGAACTGGTTATCCTGGCAATCCATATGAGTATCATTCGGGACAAATCCACCCGGAATAGTATATTCTATTACAGGATGCCTTCCGTCCCTTATCAAAATATTGCAACTGTCATTTACTTCGGGTCGTACGTATTTGTTATTCACAGCCATTTCTGCAAGGTTTGCAATGACATCGATTTCTCCGAGTGCCTGCGCAGTGATCTGCAATTCTTTGGACTTTCCGGCAATAAAATGGTTGAGTTCGGTGAATAGCTCAAATTCAAGAGCCGTTCGTTTATCATCTGCAGAAAGTATCATCACTTCCTTTTCCTTTAGTTCAGGTGTATAAAAGCGTTCACTGTTTGCTGTTGTTTGTTTCCTGATATAATCGGAAGGGACCTGCGAGAGGTTATTTTTTGTGACCTCGATATAATATCCGAAAACCGAATTATACCCGATCTTCAGGGATTTTATTCCTGTCCTGTCACGTTCTTTTTGCTGCATCCGGGCGATCCAGTCTTTGCCGTGAAGTGACATTTTCTTGAGTTCATCAAGCTTTTCATCATACCCTTCTTTTATCATCCCGCCTTCGCGAACTGTTATGGGTGGGTCATCGACAAGCGCCCTGTCAAGCAGTGCAACAATATCCTGATGATCACCCAGCCTTTCCAATATATTCAATAAAAGTCCTGATCTTACATCGCTTTCTTTAAGTGATCTTGTGATTTCAGGTATGGTAAGAAGAGAGACTTTAAGTGCTATCAAATCCCGGGCATTTGAGTTGCCATACACGATTCGCCCGATAAGGCGCTCTATGTCGCGGATATGCGAGAGCTGGGAGCGCAGATCATAACGCAGAAGTGTTTTTTTGATGATCTCATCAATGGCGTCCTGTCTTTCTGTAATTTTACCTGCCTGGATCAATGGTAAAAGAATCCATTTCCGGAGTAGGCGTCCTCCCATTGGTGTTTTTGTTTGGTCAATGACAGATAATAATGAACCTACTGCCTCACCGCGAATACCCTGGATAATTTCAAGATTCCTCAGTGTTATCGAATCAAGCACCATGAACTCATTTTCGGAATATGTCCTCATTGACTGGATGTGATTTAAGTCCCTCATCTGGGTTGTTTTTGCATACATGAGAGAGGCGCCGGATGCCTCAATCGCAAATTTGAGTTTTTCACATCCCATACCTTCAAGAGTCATCACACCAAAATGTTTAAGGAGGTGTTCTCGTGCACTTTTAAGATCAAAAGCTTCCGTATCGAATTTGTTGATAATTATATTGAGTTGACCCAAACGGTCTTTTAATTTCTTATTTTCAAAAAGCCCGGGAGCAAGTATGCATTCAGCAGGATGCATCCGGGAAGCTTCGCTTATTATTTTGTCGTATGAAGTATTATCAGGAAACTGGGTTGTCAGGAATTCGCCAGTGCTGACATCCAGGAATGATATCCCGAATTCTCTGCCGTCACCCGATATTGACATAAGATAATTGTTGGATTGGTCAGAAATAAGAGATGAATCAATGACAGTCCCGGGAGTGATGACCCTGACAACTCCTCTTTTCACTACGCCTTTTGCCATCTTTGGGTCTTCAAGCTGCTCACATATTGCTACCTTGTAGCCCTTCTTTATAAGTTTTGGAAGGTATGAATCAACCGCATGATAGGGGATCCCTGCAAGCGGCATATCCTCGCCCTCTTTATCCCTGCCTCTTGAGGTCAGGGTTATTTCAAGTTCTTTTGCGATTACTTTAGCATCTTCCCCGAAAGACTCATAGAAGTCGCCCATCCTGAAAAAAATCAGGGCATCCTTGTGCTTTTCCTTTGCCTCGTAATACTGCTTCATCGCAGGTGTCATCTTGTTCATATTTGATTTACCTCTTCCATTCCACAAAAGACAGCAATCCTCCCACAACCACAAGAGCGGTTCCCACAAGAATAACCTTTGCTTCAAGCTGCAAGAGCATGAATACGCTGAATAATATGCCCAAAAAGGCAAGCAGCGGGAACCTACCTATTGTAAATGGTACTCTGAAGGATCTTTTCACATCTGGTTCCTTGTACCTCAATACGATCATGGAGGCATTTATCACAAAAAATGTTACGAATAAAGTGAAGTTGGCAACGTTTGCCACAAATGCGATATCACCCGCAAAGATGAAAAGCAGAGATAATACCGATGTCATTATTATCGCGGCCCATGGTGTTCTTCTTGAAAAATGAACCATTGAAAGTATATTCGGAAGATGTGAGGAATTAGCCATCCCATACATTATTCTTGACGAGCCCAGCATCATCAAAAGAACCGTATTGGCAGTTGAGAAAAGAGCAATAATGGTCAGCATGATAAATGCGTTGCTCCCAAAGGCAGAAAAAGCAATATCTGCAAGAGGTGCGTCTGATCTACTCAGATTTTCCCACCCAACAACGCTGACAGCAGAAATTGCCACCAGAATATAAAGCACGACACTGATCAAAATGGCAAGTATCAATCCCTTCGGAATTGTTTTCTCAGGAGATTTCGTCTCTTCCGAGAGCTTAACTATACTCTCAAATCCCGTATATGCGAAAAAAACTAATGCTGCAGCCTGGAAAACCCCGGCCATTCCCAGAGGCATTTCAAAATAATCAACCTTCCCAAGATAAGGAACACCTATAAAAATTATGATCAAAAGCCCTGCTGTTTCAATAAGGGTAGCTACAACAGCAAACAAGGCAGATTCTTTTATACCCAGGAAAAGGAGAAAAGAAAGAGCGATTATCAGGACAAACGCCGAGGTAATTATAGGCATACTGAATAATACTTTGAAATAGCCTCCGAATCCAAGAGCCACAGTTGAAGCACCGATCGCTCCGCTTAAGATTATCAGCCAGCCGATAATAAAAGCCAGCCTTTTTCCAAAAGCATGTGCAGTATATTCGTATTCCGCGCTTGCCTTCGGGAACATGGAGGAGAGTTCTGCATAACTCAATCCTGTGAATATCGCTATCAATGCCGAGATGGCAAATGATAACCATAAGGAATTCCCTGCAAGGCCAGACGCTTTTCCAATAAGTGCATATATCCCTGCGCCCAGGATTATCCCAATTCCTGAAAGAGTTACCTCAAACAGTCCCAGCTCACGTTTCAATGCCACCTTTTCACTCATGAGTAATTATATTATCTATAAATTGGTAAAGATTTGGGTGTAATCATGGAAAATGGATTTAAATAGAGAATCTTTATTAGATATTAGAGGGACCTCCTATCCTATCCAAAACTAATTTTTATGGTTCCTCACCTATCCATCATGCGTTCAGAAAAGTATTCATTTGCCCTTTGTATTATTCGAATCAAAGGAATTCTCTCCTTCATATTTTGAAGGACATTTCGTGAGCATCCTGAATGCGTCAAATCTATTTCCATTGAATTGGCCTGTAACTGTTGTCTGGATATCAACAACCTCAGCAGGCATGTTAGGCAAGTCTCCAATATAAACAACATCCATTGTTGCAATACCGTCTGTCATTTTAAAGGTGAGGGTTTTTGTTAGTGGGTCCCAATTATCAGTACCTTTGACCAGTGACCCGTTAACAATTACGACCTTTCCGGTCAGATTTTCCTTTGCAGCCACAGCGCCGCTTACCTCATACTGGTTCGATGTCCCTGATGTGAGCAGCAGGTATCCCAATAAAACAACAATGATCGAAACACCCAATAATAAACGATTTTTCTTATTCATTTGTATCCTTACGAATTAAATGGTTTTCTTATTCTTAAATGTTTCTTCCAAGCATTATTAATCCTTCGATGTGTTTAGGAAATATTATGGACATATTGCTGATCATTGTAATAACGTTCCTCATCGCAGTCCTTTTCTCTATAATGGGTCTTGGGGGGGCGATAATATACACGCCGCTTTTTTTCTGGCTGGGTATACCGCTTCTTGCGGCTATCCCAATGGCGCTTTTGTTGAATATGATAACCACGGCATCAGCTTCCATCACTTATTTAAAACAAATGCTTGTGGATAAAAAAATAGCTCTTCCCCTGATATTAACATCAACATTTGGCGCCCTTACAGGTTCATATTTTGCATCAAGGATTGAAACAAAAGTTTTAATTATATTGCTTAGCATCATACTTTTGTTTGCAGCACTGCGCATACTGTTATTCAATAATATTGGCTTCATGGTTAAAGATGGAGAAAACAAGAAGATCCTGGTTGGAGCAGGCCTGGCATTTATTTTTGGGATAATATCCTCATTAGTAGGCATTGGCGGAGGCACTTTTATTGTACCACTGCTCCTTATTCTTGGATTGGAAACAAAAAATGCGGTAGCAACCTCTGCATTTATTATCACGTTCACCTCATTATCAGGGTTTGTGGGACATCTGGTTTTTGCGTCCCAAACGCTTGATCTGAAAGTATTATTTTATGCAGGCCTTGCTGCTTTTGCAGGCGCACAGATCGGTTCAAAAATAATCTTCAAACGTGTTTCTCCAAAAGTTATCAGTAATTTATTTGCTCTTTTTCTGCTATTCATGGCAGCAAAACTTTTATTTGGTCTGTGAAAGATCCGCGACGCGCTTTCCATCTTTTGGCGCAACCTCATTATCTACCATTTTCTGATAAGTCATTTCAATAATGGTTTTAAGATTTTCCACATCTTCTTTATTGTACTTGATGAGCACTTCCAGGGCCTCATCATCCCCCTTCCTGTACTTATTCCACAACCGGACAGCCTCAAAACCGGATATTCCCTCGGTTTCTTCGCTTCTTCTTATCCCGAGTGAACATTCGATTTTCTTAAGACCGCCGCTATATCCGATATTTTTTAAAGGATACATAAGATCGATATGCAGGTGATTGAAAAATCCGGGAAATTCATGTTCGATAAAAGGAAGATCAAAACGTGCGCCATTAAAAGTAACCAGCTGCTTGTACTTTGCCAGCTCTTCAGTTGCCTCATCAAGGTTTATGCCCTTGATATATGTTTTTGTTTCTTTCCCGTTATAGATACCGATTATCGTTATGCTGTCAGATTGCGAGGAAAGGCCTGTTGTCTCAATATCAACAAATGCAGTTTTATCTTCAAATTGCCTGTATGCCCTCCATTGATGGCAGGGCAAAAGCCGCCGTGCAAAAAAGATATGGTTTTTACCCGAGAGTTGCTCAATTGATTCTTCAACTCCTGAATATAAGACCCGCTGCTTTTTTTTTGTTGTTTTTAGCGTCCCATGATTTATGAGAAAATCATCCCAGCTTTTTATCCCGGATTTCCATATCGTCCGCTCTGTTGAAGAGCCGATGCAGGGTATATGAATATAGGTATTGTTCAGCATATTTCAATTAAAATCCATTATTTTGTATTCCATTCCAGACAGGTCAACAAGAGTAGCTCTTGCCGGCACAGGCATAAGGTTCATTCGTTTCTGGAATTCTGTCTGGCTCTGCCATGTTCCGCTGTTGATCGTTAGAACATCCCTGTAACGTGAAACACCAACTGTATGAACATGCCCGCAATGGAGGATGTCGGGAATTACATCGATAACGAAATGATCCTTTTTCTCAGGAGCGATCGATACCCTTCCTCCGTATATCGGTGATAGATGTCTTAGTTTTAGCATTTCATGCATCGGTTTTGCAGGTTCATTATACGAAAAACCCGGAATACTTGCAATAATGTCATCCATTGACCTTCCGTGATATATAAGTACCTTTACACCGATATCCACCATTGCGGGATTTCCTACAAAGATGAAATCATTCCGGAACATTTTGGTAATTCTCTCAGGAAAACGTGGCTGCGGTTCGGCTTGCCTCACTGCATCATGGTTTCCCGGTGAAATTATGACCTTTATATGTTTTGGTACTGCGTTCAAATACTCTGCTGCTTTTTCATATTGTTCATAGATATCGGAAATGGCAAGCTCTTTATCCTGTCCGGGGAAAATACCTATCCCGTCAACCAGATCGCCTGCTATCACAAGATAATTTATATCATCTCCGAGCCAGTCAATGAACTTAAGCCAGGAATCTTCAAGAAAAGTCTTGCTCCCTACATGAATATCGGAAATAAAAACCGCTTTTCCTCCTCTGTTTTTCCCATTTATGCTGGCATTCTGGGAATTTGGAATATCGGGCCATGATATTCTATTTACGAACATCAGGTTACCATCGGAGGATAGGGTACCTGTTATTCCTATAACCTCATCAAGCAGGATATGGTTTGCCAATTCAAACAGTTCCTTATCTCTTTCTTTATGGATCAAGATACGTAGAGTTCCTGTTGGATCTTCTATCTGGATAAGTTTATGGCCGTTTGAGGTAGTCTTGATATCCAGGACCATACCTATCACTGACAAAGGCTCCCTTGTATCAAGATTCCTCTTTTTCAGGCTCTCAATAGGTCGTGCTCCAAGTCTTTTTCGAAGTATCTCACCCAGTGAACTGTAACGATCCCTGAAATATTGCACAAATTCCGTATATTCCCCGATGCAGGTTGACTGGTTTGTAATATCTTTAAGTATTGTGACCGGACTTTCCCTGTTCCTGATCTTTACCTGGATTGCATTCTGTACTTGTACTGGTATTTGAGATATATACGAGGGCAAAGAAATGGTCTTTGGTATCGGATCTTGCGTAAGGGGCCGTATATGCTCGATCCCCACAACCAGAACTGAACTATCCATTGTTTTAACAAGATGTTGTATTTGCTCAGGAGAGCTCGTTCTCATAGCGTCAAGCGCCTGCCTGTCTATCTGGAATCCGGATTCAGCAAAAATCTGGATTATCTCGCCAGTCTCCATATACCTGTCTCCATATTTTATTATGTATTATTTTTAGGAAGGATAAGATTTTCCTTACAACTATATCGATGCTTTTATTTACTTTTGACCTAATTAACTATAGTGGAAGTATGGCATCGGAAACAGCAGAACAATTCGTAAAAATTATAAGTGAACCTCTTAAATCAAAGAATCCATTAGTCATTGAAGGGTTTCCCGGCATCGGTCTGGTGGGGAATATAACGTGTCAGCATATAATAGAAGAACTTGGAATGAAGTATATGGGATCTATCGATTCAAAATATTTCCCTCCACTAGCAGTTCTTTTTAATGGTATGGTCTATATGCCTGTTCGTATTTACGAGGATCCCGGAAAAGAGATAGTCGTAATAATTTCAGATATCCCGATCCATCCAACAGCATCATATGACATCAGCAAGGTTCTTATAGACTGGATGCAGAATATCAATGCCAGGAATATAGTTTCTATCGCAGGAATAGCTACAACAACCGGAGAAAGACGTGTTTTTGGCGGCGCAACAAACGTTGAATTACTTGAGAAAATCAAAGACAAGACTGAAATATTCCAGGTAGGTACTATTTCTGGAATTTCCGGAAGCATAATGACCGAATGTTATCTCCGTGGCTTGCCTGCAATAAGTCTCCTGGGTGAAACCCCGGGCCCAAATCCGGATCCAAGAGCTGCAGTCCAGGTAATAATTGCCCTTAATAAAATATTTAATCTTGCTATTGATACTGAAAAATTGCTGGGGCAGGCTGACCAGATAGAACATGAACTTTCAAAGCTTGCTGAACAGGTCAAGACCACTGAAAATACAACGCAGCCCAGGAAAGAATTCCCTATGTACGGGTGATTTTTAATGCGACATATATTGCTGAGCGGAATATCGCATCATGTCCTGACCGATCTTGAACATGAAAAAATAAAGACCATTGAGATAAGGAGTCCCAATAATTTCCTTTCCGTGCTGGAAACGAATGTGGGAGATATAATATTCCTTACATCAACAAGCGGGGAAGATGTGAGAGCTGGCACCACGGGTCTTATTGCGCGAATTCGCGAAAAACAGGTTTCAATGCACAGGGTTATCCAGAAGACTCCCGAGTTTTATGAGGAATCGGAGTTCCAGCGTGCACGCCTCCAATTGGAATTGAAAGGGCATGGGCGTGTTCGCAGCTCCGAATGCTGTGAACTTGGGAAAGCATCTGTAGTTGACGCAAACGAAGTGCGTTCCTTTGAAGGAAGATAGGACTAATAGATCTGTGTGGCATCGCCTTCTGCGATAAGCAGCGTGACCTCATCGATAAATTCCATCATATATTTGTCCAGTTGATCCTTTTGTCGTTCCTTTATTTCAGGATCACATGGAAATTTATCAATTAATTTCTCAAAATCTTGATAAATTTGATCAGTCTTTGCCATCATTGCTTCTTTGGTTTCATTCATTTGCGCCATGTGGACAATATACCGCCGTAAACGTATGCATCCCCTGTTTTTCCCAAAGCTTTTATCGAAAAACAAGGGAATCCTCCATGGCCCGCTCTCCACCACTCCACTTTTGACTGAGGGAAATAACCTTACGATCTCAGGGTCAATTGAATCAGGTAACATTGCTAAAATTCTTCCATTACATCAAGATCATGTTCAAAACGCGAAGGAATGCACTTTGGCCGGTTCCTGTCCCTTTCCCGTATTTTATCCTGTAACGCTTTATAAATAACATGATACTCTGCGTCACGAGACGGATCATGTTTTGCTTCTTCTTTTAATTCATCCGAAAGGTCTTGCAATTGTCTTATAGACATATACTTATAGCGATCTGAATTCATAACTATCTCTTTTTTCCTATGGAAAACGCCTTTCCAATGGGTTTGCCGATCCCATAATAGCTCGAAATATCGGGAGCGAATATGACCGGTTTTAATTTTTCAATATCAATAGACCCATTTTCCATTAACATGGACTCATCTGCCTTGACGTCCATAATCTCGCCAATAAACTCCGTGTGGAGCCCTATTTCGATGGTATGTATAAGTTTGCACTCCAGAACCACAGGAAATTCCTTCACGTATGGAGCATCGACCATATCGCTTTCCATGCTGGTAAGCCCGGATTCGGCGAACTTGTCCACATCCCTGCCTGAGACAGTACCGAAATAATCAGCTTCCCTGACGTACTTTTCGGAAGGAACATTAATCGTGAAAGCTTTTTGCTCTATGATATTCCC
>Ga0172443_1102_pt1 | contig 13574 bp, 18 predicted proteins | sample MayberryNE_Catta_6_FD_114741 | JGI IMG/M metagenome (GOLD analysis project Ga0172443, IMG submission 114741) | reverse complement strand
CCTGCAAATATATCCATATCCGGGGCTAAAGCGCTTGCGATGATGATCCATGAGTAGTCGCGGCCTGTGCGCCTGAAGTGGATCATACCTGCAATTATTGCGATTGCTGTCGAGTATATCCAGTGTTCGAAGAGCATTATTTCTAGTAATGTTGTTAGGAATAAATATAATGCTCTAACTCCGTAGTTTAATAAAAGTTATACTGAAATTGAATTTACTTCATTAATTATTCTGGACTCCAGCCTTTGACAGGATTTGCAGGATCGACAGGATACGATTTTAGTGGTTAATCCTATCGATCCTGTTTAAATTGGAGATATTATTTATATAAGAGCTAACGATTAAATGCTTAAGACAAAACAAAAGCATATTTTGGATGATTTTTAAACCATGGCTAAATCAGAATACTAGCTAATAATGGCAGAAGAGGAATTCATAGCACAATTCAAAGCGGGAGCGGGATATCTTCTTGATGCGATCCATGAGGGAAGGATTATTTTTGATACCGGATTTTTGAAAAAGATAATTCCACAGTCAAAACAAGAACTTGAAGCAAAGGGAATAAGGCGCTTTGGAAATGCCTGGGTATGGCCGATAACGAGATCGAAGGGAATTGCCTGATGTGAGAAAGCATGAAATATCAATGGACAGATTAATTTTTGTTAATTCATAATTATCAAAAAAGATAACTTTAAATAAACAAAAGTTCAATTATCAAATGTGAACATTCTCAAATTCATTAAAACACTTGGTGAATTCGAAAAGCCCATATTCACTGTAAACGATGCAGCAAGGATTCTAAACACAGATAAGGAGTATGCCAGGCTTTATCTCCACCGGTTGAAATCAAAAGGCGTGATGCTGGCCGTGGAGCGAAATAAATACAGCCTCGCAGACACGCACCCGTATGCGATAGCATCAAATTTAGTGTTTCCATCGTACATTTCTTTTTTTACAGCTGTGCATTACTACGGAGCAACAACGCAGATACCCGGTACTATTTACATCGCATCAACAAGTTCAAAGAAAGCCCTTGATCTTGGCGGCTATTCTATTAATTTCATTAAATTGAAAAAAGAAAGGTTCTTTGGATATTCAAGAGTGAAATTCCAGAATAAATTCATTTTCATGGCAGAAAAAGAAAAAATGATTATTGATTCCCTCCTGCTGCCTCAGTACTGTCCCATTGACGAAATAATACGAGCGCTGGATGATAAGGACTTCAACATAGATACTTTAATTGAATATGGGATCAGGATGGATTCAATTGTGACCCTTAAGAGATTGGGATTTTTACTTGAATTAAGGGGGATCGATGTTTCTGATCAATTGAATGATAAACTCAACGCAAAATATGATCCTCTGAATCCTTTTCTTCCAGGAAAAGGTGAAAAAAATCGCAAGTGGAAGCTAATTATGAACGAGGTTTTTGAAAATGCTTAACAGGAAAAGCCTTGAATCAATGAAAACCGTCCTTGGGTTCAATCTCGGACAGGTGGAGAGAGACTATCTCCAGCATATCTTGTTGCTGTTCCTGTATCGGCATGCAGGGAACTGGCTGGTCTTCAAGGGCGGCACGGCACTTGCGAAAACATTGGGTCTTAACCGCTTCAGCGAGGATATGGACTTCACTTCCAGTAAAGAAGAAGGACTTTCAGAAATAGCATATCGGGTCAGAGATGACACTGCCAGTTTCGGTTTTGATAATGAGGTTGAAATCCGGAAAAATGTGAGCAAGGTGATCAGTTACCGTATCAAGGGTCCGCTTTACGATGGGATGCAGAAAAGCATGGTTGTCCTGAGACTTGATATCAGTTTGAGAGAACAGATCGTTCTTAAAGAAGATACACGAGAGGTTGTGCCTGTCTATACAGATCTTCAACCATATCTTGTCACAATGATGAATCCTGAAGAGATTCTTGCTGAAAAGATCAGGGCTATCATGACCCGGAATAAAGCGAGGGACATTTTTGATGCTCGTTTTCTAATAACGAAAAAAATCCCTGTTAATATCGAGCTTGCAAATAAGAAACTTGAGTACTATGATATTAAGTTTGAAAAGGAAGCATTCATTGAGAGCTTGAGGAGCAAGAAAAGGATATGGAAGAATGAACTCAAACCTCTTGTTGCGTATGTCCCTGATTTTGAGAAAACGGTTGATGAAATCGTGAATGCGGTTTCAGTAAAGGATAAATAGCGGTAAATAAATTGATATTTGAAAAAATTAAGAGATGAAGTTAAGCCAAAAGCAGATGAGATTGTAAGGAAGATGCTGGATCATAAAATGTGAATCAATTTTTCACACTATATTACAGCATATCCAGCGGGCTTTTGATCTTTTTTATCTCCTCGCTTGAAACTTGCGTATATATCTGCGTTGTCTGCAAATTCGAGTGCCCCAGAAGCTTCTGGATCTTTCTTATATCTACGCCGTTCTCAAGAAGATGCGTTGCGAACGAATGGCGAAGCGTGTGTACGTGCACAGGTTTATCTATGCCTGCACGCTCGGCTGAGACTTTGATCGCATGCTGGATACCTCTATATGTCATTTTTTTACCATTCACTAAAAATATGTATCCTTTTCCATCCGAACGGTTTTTTTCTTTGTAGTCGAGGAGATCTTTCTTGAATATATCAGAAATAATAAAAATTCTGTCTTTTGAACCTTTTCCCAAACGTACCCAGCCTATACCATCATTTAGATCAAGGTCAGAATATTTCAGGTTGATACATTCTGAAAGTCTCAAACCAGTGGAATAGAGGAGTTCAATTATAAGCCTGTGCTTGATATTTTCTGTTTTTTCAATGAGGTTTTTTATCTCAGTCCGGCTAAGGACTATTGGAAGTTTTTGTGACCTCTTTGGAGTTTTTATCTGAGAGATATTTCTTCCAAGAATTTCTGTATAAAAAAATTTAAAAGCAGCTTTTATTAGCGCTATCGTAGCATTTGAAAGTGAATCGTCAGAAAGTTTGGATCCAAGATAATCTTTTATGTCATCTTCTGTGATATCTGCTGGTTCCTTTCTTGTATATTCAAGTAACTTCTGATTATAAAACAAATACATTTTTGTTGTCTGAGGTGAGAAGCCTCTCAACTTTGCCTCAGTGTTAAGCTTTTTAAGACGCTCATCTAGTATCATAAATCAGTTTTCATTAATGGAGTTTGATATTATTATAATTATCCCTATAATATTTATAAATGAGCTTTGGATTTATTGGATTTAAATACGAGTTATCAATTTCTTTATTTCTGTATTGAAATCCCTATGATGAAGTTCAACTATAGAATCAAAGCAACCTAAAATATTACTAACATCAAATAGAGATTTCGATTCATTTTTAGCCAAAAAAACTGTATATAACAAATATTATATACAGTTTTTGTGGTTTTTGCCATTTTTCCATGTTTTTTGCCTCAAAAAAGCATATATATTTTTAAGCAAAAAAATATTTAATTGATAATTATTGCCCGGGATATTAACCTTTGCCAGATTATAGAACGTGTCCTATAAATTAAAATAAGAGGTTTAAATAAAAATATTGTATTCACTTCCCGTAACGGGAAATTAATATACATAATTGCGTAACGGGAATTTATTGCGTGGATTGCGTAACGGGATTTCAGCCGATAAATGCCGTTACGGGAATTAATATACAAAAATGCGTATTTATTGTTTTGTTGGTTTAGTAATTTTTAAAATATTATATTATATTTTGACATACGCGGAGCTCTAAATAAAAACAATGAGGCCCGGGCCGGGATTCGAACCCGGGTCGTAGGATCCACAGTCCCATAGGATAACCAGCTACCCCACCCAGGCACATTGATTAAATGATGGGGGCATCCGTAATTGTATCGGTAAATGATAAAGGTTTTGTTCCGTATTGGTCTTTTTCTAAATTATTGGCTGTTATGATGAAAGAAATCTAAAAAATTTTTAAATGATCTGTTAAAAAAGCCCTTCTGCAGCAACAAGTGCTTTTTCATAATTGGCCGGATATGCTTTAAGCTTTATTTTTGCAGTGATCGTATCGGTAGTCGTTGCAAGTCTGACCTGTCCTTCAAAAGCAGCCTGCTTATCGAACCTGATATGAAAACAGCATTCGTCGTCGATCCTCTCGCACCGTTCATTCCTTAACTTTTCAAGTTCATATTCAGGCAAACTTGATTTTAAAATATCGATAAAACGAGTGCAGTCTTTACCTTTGATCTGTCCCTGAAGTAAGGTGATCGGATTGCCAAAATGACCTTCGGTCTGTGTTTCATTAATTTTATTATCAAAAAGAAAAAGTGACAGGGCAGTTTTTACCCTGTCATCACTTTCGGTTGCATGAACGCTTGCCCGAAAAGTGATATAATGTATACTCATTTGCCAGTATTGTGGTGAGATCTCAGGCTGGGTCTTGTTTTCTCGGTTCCTATGCCCTTGCACCTCTGGCCCCTGCCTTTCCTGCCTGCGCTTGTCTTTCCTCTGAATACGCGGCCTTTCTGGGTATTACTGCACATCCATTTAAGGTTTTTATCAACCTTTATCGAAGGATGGTTAGGGTCAACGACTATTACTTCATACCATTTGTGTTTACCGTCCTGGCCTACCCAATAACTGTTCAATACCTGCATATTTGGGAATCTGCGTGCAACACGCTCTTCACCAATACTCTGGATGCTCTTTCCAGGTGTGATCTTGTTGACGCCCATGTGCTTGGTTCGTCTTCCGCGCTGCCATCTTGATTTTCGCCTGCCACCGCGTCTTATTCTCACGCGTGCGACTGCAATACCCTGTTTTGCCTTAAAACCAAGGGCTCTTGCCCTGTCAAGTCTTGTCGGATGGTCCAGCCTTGTAACTGCCGGTTCGCGTCTCCAAACCTGCATCCTTTCCCATAAGAGTTCACCGACATCTGATTCGTCGGGTTTTTTCCATGCGTCCCTGATGTACGCGTACATTGATTTCATTGTTTTCTCCAATTTAGTTTTACGGTTCAGCCTTATCAGGCCACATCCCTGCGGGATTTTCTCCCGCCACTTCTTGCCTTTAAGAAGTTCATTGTAGTTAAAGATATCTTATATTTTCATTTTATATGAATATCTATAATATAAAAAGGTGAATTGTACCCCAACATATATAAAGCTTTAAATACCCTATATAAACGTGAGAATATGGTAAATACTACGGAACCAAAGAAAACTATAAAGATAGAAAATGTGGTTGCATCGACAGCTATTGGGGCAAAACTTGACCTTAATGAAGTTATCAGGGTCCTTGAAGGAGCGGATTATAATAAGGAGAGATTCCCGGGTGTTGTTTACAGGACTGCAAACCCTAAAACCGCAGCTTTGATCTTCGGAAGCGGAAAGATCGTCTGCACAGGAGCAAAAAGTATTGCTGATGTAGGTGTGGGTCTTAACAAGGTGTTTGATAAATTAAAGACAATGGGTGTTGATATACCAGCAAAACCGGAAATAGTGATACAGAATATCGTGGCCTCAGCCGATCTCGGAAGAGTGCTGAACCTTAACGCCATAGCCATTGGCCTTGGACTTGAGAATATCGAATATGAACCTGAACAGTTCCCTGGTCTTGTTTACAGGCTGTCAGTCCCGAAAGTTGTCATGCTTTTATTCGGGTCGGGTAAACTGGTCGTAACGGGTGGAAAGAAACCCGAAGATGCCGAAGCAGCAGTTGAGAAGATAGTAATTGAACTTGACGGATTGGGTCTTTTATAGACCAATATTCAAGTTTCTTTTCTTTTTAATCAAATAGACCAGAACATTTTTATTTTTAGACACATTCTGGGGTAACTATGAAAGTCCTTTTGATCGGAGGCGGAGGAAGGGAACACGCCATCGCGGAATCCGTTGCCCGAAGTTCTAAGAATCCAGAGCTTTTTGCCGTCATGAGCAAGAAAAATCCTGGTATAGCACGTTTATGTAAAGATTTCCTGCTTATAAAAGAAACTGATCCTGGCGTTGTAGATTTTGCTCTAAGGAACAATATCGAACTTGCCATAATCGGTCCTGAAGCTCCTCTTGCGGCTGGTATTTCGGATAGGTTATGGAATGCCGGGATCCCGGTCGTAGGACCGCGCCGCCTGGCAGCCCGGATCGAATTTGATAAGGCATGGACCCGCGATTTTATGACAAAATACAGAATTCCGGGATGTCCGGGTTTTAAAGTGTTCAGGAAGGGAGAAAGCGGCACAGATGAATTCATCGATGAGCTAGGTGATGTCGTGATAAAACCAGCAGGCCTCACAGGCGGAAAAGGCGTCAGGGTGATGGGAGACCATTTTGGCATTGAAGGTGCGAAGGACTATGCAAAAGAAGTCCTGAAAAATGACGATGTTGTGATCGAAGAGCGGTTGATTGGCGAGGAATTTACGGTACAGGCATTCGTTGATGGTAAAACCCTTGCATTTGCTCCTTCTGTCCAGGATCATAAACGGGCGTTCGATGGCGATAAAGGGCCCAATACAGGCGGGATGGGCTCATACAATGATTCAAAAGATATTTTGCCTTTTATGAAAGAATCCGATTACATCGATGCCAAAAAAATCATGAACGATACAGTGAGGGCAATCCAAAAAGAAACAGGTGTTCCTTACCAGGGCATACTGTATGGTCAGTTCATGGCAACGGCTTATGGTATATCGGTCATAGAATTCAATGCGCGCTTTGGAGACCCGGAAGCAATGAATGTTCTGCCTCTTCTTGAAAATGATTTCCTTGAGGTCTGTTCGAATATCGTTAATGGGACACTTGATAAGATCAATGTCAAATTTAAAAAACAGGCAACGGTATGCAAGTATGCAGTCCCTTCTGGCTATCCTGATTATCCGGTAAAGGATTCTATAGTGGAAATTGATAAAATGAAAGATTCTCTTCTTTTCTATTCAAGCGTGTATGAAAAAGATAATAAAATATATACGACTGGTTCAAGGGCTCTTGCTGTCCTTGGGATTGCTGATACTATCAGGGATGCAGAAAAGAAGGCTCAGGACGGACTGTCATGTTTGAAAGGAAAATTGCACAGCAGGCGTGATATCGGAACAGATGAGCTCATCATGAAAAGAATTCAGCATATGAAAGAGTTAAGGGCTAACTGAACATATAGAATAATTATGGATAACGATACTACAAATAAGGAGTTGGAAAAGCAGCCCGAAAAAGATAAGTCCCTTGAAAATCTTGAGCGGATGCTTGAGAAATTGCCTGAAAACGCAAGAAAGCCGATCCTTGACCTGATAAATAAACGAAAAGTCGAACTTGGACTTTTAAAATCGGAATTAAAGCCGCTGGGTTATAAATTGAAAAAAGGAAAAGCAAAACCACAGCCTAAGCCGCAAACAAAAGAAAGTATGGAATCACTTCGAAAAATTGCCGCGAATATTGGAAAGGTTAAAGAAATACAGAAAACAGATTTTCATGATGTGGATGTCAAAGACCAACCCCTGAAAAAAGAGACAAAAGCATTGGAAGAGGTTGATTCATACAAATACTGAACCATTCATTTTTTATTGCTTTTAATCGCTATGACATTATCCAGGCTTATAATCCGGAAGATCAAAGAGCAAGGACCGATTTCCTTCCATGATTTCATGGAAATGGCATTGTACTACCCCGGGCTTGGGTTTTACACATCAGATAAAGAGAAAATAGGACGAGCAGGAGATTATTATACAAGTTCAAATCTCACTCCCGCATTTGGTGAACTGCTGGGAAGACAAATCGAAGAGATGTGGCATATACTTGGAGAAAAAGAGCTCACTGTTGTGGAAATGGGCGCTGGCATGGGTATTCTTTCAGGAGATGTATTATCATATCTAAAAAGAAATCATGAATTTTTCCAGGAATTAAATTACTGCATCGTGGAAAAAAGCCCTTCTTTGCGAAAAGAACAAAAAAAACGATTGAGTAATGAGAATGTAAAATGGCTCGATTCGATAAACGATCTTAAGGGAATGGAGGGTTGTATTTTTTCCAATGAACTTCCGGATGCATTTCCCGTGCATTTGGTAGTAATGGAAAATGAACTTATGGAAGTCTTTGTGGGGTATGAAAAAAATTTCATTGAGGTATTAAAACCTGCTTCTACTCAACTAAAGGATTATTTCAAAGAACTGGATATAACATTGCCTTCTGGATATCGCACCGAAATAAATCTTGATATGATAAAATGGATCCGGGAGATCAGTTCAGCTTTAGAAAAAGGTTTTGTCATAACGATAGATTACGGTTATCCATCCAGTGAGCTTTACCAGGAATACAGGAACCGCGGCACTCTCATGTGCTATTATAACCATTCGGTGAATGAATCTCCATTTGAGCATATAGGGGAACAGGATATGACATCTCATGTCAATTTCTCGGCATTGGATCACTGGGGACAAAAATCCGGGCTTGAATTGAGCGGTTTCACAGACCAGGCGCATTTTCTAATGGGGCTTGGGATCGACGAATACCTGAAGGATCTGCAGGAAAAAAGTCCAATGGATTATTATAAGAAAATGCTTCCCATAAAATCGCTGATAATGGATATGGGCGAGACATTCAAAGTCATGATACAGAAAAAAGGAGTCAAGCGTGCGGAATTATCGGGTTTGAAGTTCCCGTCCCGTCAATGTCAATCCTTGAAATGAAGATCAAAAAGAAAAAAATGTGAAATCAGACGACGACAAGACACATCGGTTCTTCGCAGCAGACAACTTCACCTGCGCTATCTGAAGCGCAGACCATTTCACATCCGCAAACCTCACAATAATATGTTTGTCCTGATTCTGCTTTGGTGGCTTTCTTTGTCCTCACTTTCTTTTTTGGTTTTGCAGCTCCTGTTTCAGATTTCCTTGCTGTTATTTTACCTCTTTCACTCCACCACGAAGACGCAGATGATGTAGTGGATTTTGATGCAGTTTTTCCGGCCATAAAATTTTACCTCCATCCTTATAATTAATAATTAGACAATGCTAGCATTTATACATATCGGTCTGTCAAAACTCTTAACTATGTTGCATCAAATATTAGAGAATATGGCGGATGATACGGCTAATGAAATAATCGCCTTATTGAAAAAAGAATATCCCGGAGTAAAGATCGCACTTCATTATTCAGACCCCCTGGAATTATTGATCGCTACAATTCTATCCGCACAATGTACGGATAAGCAGGTAAATGGGGTCACAAAAATACTCTTTAAGAAATACAGGATACCACAGGATTATATCAAAACTCCCCAGGAAGAACTTGAAAAGGATATTTATTCGACAGGGTTCTACAGGAACAAGGCAAAAAATATTAAGGAATTATCTAAAATTCTCATTAATGATTTTGATTCAAAAGTCCCTGATACCATGGAAGCCCTCCTCACGCTCCCGGGTGTGGGGAGAAAGACTGCAAATATTGTATTATCAGGTGGGTTCGGGAAAATTGAAGGGATAGCTGTTGATACACATGTGCAAAGGATTGCCTTCAGGCTGGGATTGACTGCTAACACGAGTCCGGAAAAAATTGAAAAAGACCTTATGAAGATCATCCCTAAGAATGATTGGGATATTTTAACACTTCTTCTGATACACCATGGGCGAAAAATCTGCAAGGCCAGAAAACCGCTGTGCAGGGAATGCGTACTGAATAAACTATGCAAAAGTGCTTTTACTTTTGGATGAGAACATGGCGCTTTCGGAATACCGGAAAATAAGGGATTTTACAAAATTCGGGAAAAAACTCGTTGACAGCGGGCTTGTGGAGTCGCAATTCGGAAATATCAGTATCCGTAATGGCGATAAGATGCTTATCACCAGAACCGGAGTTCATCTTGATGAGATAAACAAGAACAGTGTTGTGGAATTGGATATTGATAAACCCTCAAATCTTGATACCATTGCTTCATCAGAAACCATAGTCCACAGGACTATATACAAAAATACTCCGGCACTTACGATCATCCATGCACATCCTTTTTTTTCGGTTATTGAGTCAATGCTTGTTGAAAATGAAACGATTGTCCCGATAAACATAGAAGGTGAATATTTCCTTCAGGAGATACCAGTAGTGAAAGGCGCTACCGGATCGCCAGGACTTGCAGATAAAACCTCGCAGGCGCTTCGCACCCATAAAGGAGTTATCGTTTTTGGCCACGGGACATTTTCTGCTGGAAAAACGCTGGAGGAAGCTTATTTTATTACGGCGCTGGTGGAGCAGAGCTGTAAAATGAAGTACTATTTAGATATGGCAAAAAGATCGACAATGCATTGAAGCATCTCGATCATAACCCAATATTCATTCTAAAAGGCGGCTGAAATCGAAAGGTTCAACGTCCTTTTTCAGACTGGTTTTTTCTTTTGGTTTGTAGTCAGTAGCTTTGCCTTTGCCCAAAGTTTTGAAGATTTTATCTTCTGTAACATCAAGTATATTCATAGATTTCGCCACTACTCTTATGACTTTCATTAATATAAATTAAAGCTAACTTTTTTAGACATTCTCATTCTGGTATACGCCGGAATAACCTTTCCTGACTTCTTCCCCAAGCCTGAAAAACAAAAGCTGCAGTACACGCGCATCTTTTTTTACCCTGAATCCCTTCTCATTATATACAACAAGAAGGCTCTCGGATCTTCCGCTGTAACCTGCATCCCATACAGCAGTTTCCACGGTCACGCCGCAGCGGAGTAAGCTCGAGCGCGGTTTTGCGATCGCTGCGATGTCTTTAGGGATATTCACGATCTCGTTGAATACGATCTTATAGCTTCCTTTTGGTAAATGCAGCCACCCGTCCTTATCGAAATCAAGATTTTTTGTCTGGGGGAGTTTCCTTTCCGAGTTGTCAAAAGCGATAAAGCCTGGACCTTCATGAAATTCCACGCGCGCAAGGGTCAGTTCAACACCGTTGGGCTGTACCTGGATGTCAGGGTCGATCATTTTTTCGACAAGGGGGGGCTTTTCATTGATGAGGGAGATCAATTCGTCATGGGATAACATAGGCGCAAAATTGTACCGGGGATGGATAAACATTTTGAAAAAAACCGCAAATAAGAGAATACGTTACGCAATTTTTTGATTTATTTAGCGTTACGCAATTTATTCATACATCCCGTTACGGTATGTAGTAAGGATTACACAAAAAAAGTAGATAGTTTTTTATACTGAACTTGCGTTTAATATAATGAACGGTGGTTCATTTGATTGAACTATTTAGTACTTATGTTAAATGGAAAATCCTGTCTCATTTCCTGGCAAATCCAAATACATCTTTCCATATAAAGCAGCTTGCCAGGATACTCAATGTCAGTCCCGCAAGCGTGAGTAGTGCGGTAAAATCCTTCGAGAAAGATAGCTTGCTGTCGAAAGAAGAAAAGGGGCTGGCCCATATTTACAGGCTGGATTCCGATAATAGCATGGTTGCACCGCTGAAAAAGGCATACGGGATCGCTTTCGTGCTCTCATCAAAACCAAAAGAGAAAATCCTTGAAATAGACCCGAATATCATCTCTCTTGCTATTTTTGGAAGCTATGCGCAAGGTAGTTTTGATGAAAAAAGTGATATAGATTTTCTGATAGTAACATCCGCACGGAAAGAAATGTTCATAAAGGCTGCGCAAAAATTGGAAGAAGAAATGCAAAAAGAGGTAAGTTTATCTGTTTTAAAATTATCAGAATGGAGAGCTATGGCAAAGAAGGAGGATGCATTTTATAAAAGGATTGTTGAGAATCATATCCTGCTTTATGGGAGCGGTCTAAAATGAAAATGGCAGAGTGCTTCCAGAAAGGGCTATTGAAGAGAACATCCCCTGATATGGAAAATGCCCTTCGTTCCCTTGAGCTTTCAAAGAGCAATATCGAGGACGCTACTGAAAATATGTCCATACATCGTTATAGAGTCGTAGCTATTTCGAGTTATTCATCCATGTTTCATGCAGCAAGAGCCATTCTTTTCAGGGACGGTATAAAGGAACGGAGTCATGAATGTATTCCTGTTTATCTTAAAGAAAAATATCCGCAATTGGAGAAACTAGCAAATATTCTTGATTCATATAGAAGATTCAGGCATGATGCAATTTATGGACTTAATTTCGCTATTGATGAAAAAGATGCAAATGCTGCCCTGGATTCTGCAAAAGGAATCCTGGATAAAATAAATATTTTTATAGAAGAGAATAAGTAAAACACATTCGTTTCTTTCCCTCAAAAAATATCAAACTTTTCTCGGATCCTTTATCTCCCCGTACAGCGCGCTTGCCGCCGCAGTCGCAGGAGATGAAAGATAAACAAAAGCATCAGGGCTTCCCTGTCTGCCCTTGAAATTCCTGTTCGATGTGGAGAGACCTACTTCGCCTTTGCCGAGGAGACCGAACGATCCTCCCATGCACGGGCCGCAGCATGGCGATTCCACGATCGCGCCCGCTTCCATGAACTGTTCCACGAAACCTGCGCGCAGAGTCTTCATATATTCTGTATGAGAGGCCGGGATGATCAGCAGGCGAACTCCTTTTGCAACTTTTTCACCGTTCATTATCTTTGCTACGATCTCGATATCCTCAAAGCGCCCGTTGGTGCATGAGCCCACAAAAACCTGATCGATCTTCGTTCCTTCAACCTCTTCAACGGATTTTACGTTATCCACGTTATGAGGACACGCTACCTGGGGCGGCAGATCGCTCACATCATATTCCTTGATATCTGAAAATACAGCATCTTCATCGCTCTTCCATTGCGGATCAAGTTTGAAATCGGGAATCCTTTCCTTCAGGTATTTTTCAGTGATCCTATCTGCTTCCACTATGCCGGCTTTTCCGCCCATCTCTATCGCCATGTTACACATGCTCATGCGGCCTGGAATATCCATATTCCTGACCGTTGTCCCGCAGAATTCTGCTGTCTTATATCTTGCACCTTCAACACCAACATCACCGATCAGGTGAAGGATCACATCTTTAGGATAAACCCGATGAGGGAGCTTTCCATTGACTTCGAACCTCATTGTTTCAGGGACTTTGAACCAGAGTTTTCCTGTCGCGAACACGAATGCCATGTCAGTGCTGCCAATGCCTGTTGAAAAAGCGCCCAGCGCTCCGTATGCGCATGTATGTGAGTCAGAACCCACGATGAGGTCTCCAGGTCTTACATGCCCTTTTTCCGGCATCACCTGGTGGCATACCCCCTCGAAAACGTCATAATTGAGAATGCCCTGCTCAGATGCGAACTTACGAAGCATAATGTGGTTTGCGGCCGCATTCAGCGAATCCGCCGGCACCTGGTGATCAAAAAGAATAACTATCCTTTCAGGATCCCATACTTTCTGTTTTTTCTTTCCTTTTACTATTTCCCTGAATCCCTCTACCGCGAGAGGCCCTGTGATATCATGAGTCATTGCACGATCAATATTTGCAAGGACAAAATCTCCGGCTTTTACTTCCTTACAGGATGCTTTTGAGAATATCTTTTCTGAAACAGTCTGGGGCATAGACCTTCATGATATCATGAAATTATTTAATCCTTTGGTGTTCCTTGATTTTTAATGATCTTTATAAATCCGGGCAGCTTTCTGGGAAAAATATTTATATAATTGGAAATATTTGATTAA
>Ga0172443_1101_pt1 | contig 13586 bp, 16 predicted proteins | sample MayberryNE_Catta_6_FD_114741 | JGI IMG/M metagenome (GOLD analysis project Ga0172443, IMG submission 114741) | reverse complement strand
GTGATTTGAGTGAATTTAATATCTTTGTTAATCCCGCAGGGTGTGAGATCATCGATTGGCCCCAATTCATCAAACCAACTCATCCGAATGCACAGGAGTTGCTTCGCAGGGATATTGATAATGTATTATCATATTTTAACCGTAAATACAGGATCAAAAGAGATATTGGCGAGATTATTAACAATATTATAACCTGAATCATGCAGGAAAACATAATTTTTGGTATAGATATTGCTAAAGGTTCTTTACATGCAAGAGAAAAACCAGCCTATGCCGTAGTGATACTCAAGAATGGGGATGTCGAGCATCACAAAATGGTAAGCCTCCATAAATTCATGCGAATGGTCTGGAAAGAAAAGCCATCATTGATCGCTGTTGATAACATATATGAATTAGTTTCAGATAAACATGACCTTATTTCGTTTCTTGAGAAATTACCTCCTGATACGAAACTTGTCCAGGTCACAGGGGGTGAGCAACTTTTACCACTTACAAAACTAGCCCGCCAGCAGGGACTATCCTTTGACAGGTTTGACCCTAATGCAGAAGCTCTGATATGCGCGCAGCTTTCTCAAATGGGCGTGGGTTATGAGGTGTCGGCATTTGAAGATAAAACGGTTATCAAGGTCAGCAGGGGGCGCTCACCAGGAAGGGGAGGATGGAGCCAGAACAGGTACAGGCGCAAAATGCATGGGTATGTCAGGCAAAGAGCAAGGGAGATCGAAGATTCTCTGAATGAACTCTCAAGAACCAGGGGATTCACATTTTCCCAGAATATAACAGAAAGGTTCGGAGGATATTCAAAAGCTGAATTCATTGTGGATGCACCAAGAAACCAGATCCATATCGGTTCGGGAAAATACGGGGATGTGCAGGTGAGTGTAAAAGGTATAGAACGCGATTCCCTGGTTTTTAAGCCGCTTAAAGTGAAAAAAAGAGATTATATAATCGTTGGGATCGATCCTGGCACTACGACAGCTGTTGCCGTTCTTACACTTGATGGCGAATTGCGAAAAATCCATAGTTCAAGGACTATTTCGATACCTGAAGTTATTGAAATGATCGCACAGGAAGGAAGACCGCTTGTCATAGCAAGCGATGTATTCCCTACCCCCAATGCCGTTGAAAAGATCAGGAGGGCGTTTAATGCCGTATCAAGCTCTCCTTTTGAGGTGCTCTCGGCCGGAGATAAGATCGAGTTTGCAACTCCATATGGTTATTCAAACAACCATGAACGTGATGCCATTGCTGCTGCTGTATCGTTTTATCGCAAAAACAAGAATAAGTTCGAACAGATCAAAAAGAAGATACCTCCGGGAGTGGATGCCAGCGAAGCGATAGCGCAGGTCGTGAGAGGAAAATCTGTGGAAGCTGTGATCTCAGGATTGACCAGGACGCAAACCAAAGAGCCTTATATCCAGGTAGTTCCTGAAAAAAGAGATGAAGAAACATTTCACTTGAGGGAATCCATCCGGAAATATGAAGACATAATCAATGAAATGAAGACGAAACAAGAATTTTTGGAAAAAGAACTTTTCCTCAGGGACGAAAAGATGCGGGAATTAGAAGAGCTGATAAAAAAGCAGCGTTCAGATATATACAAAAAACTAAAAAAAGAAAAAACAATACAAATCCGGGATATGGATATCCAGCGCCTCCAAAATAAGATATCTGAGAAAAACATGAAAATTTCCGAATTAAATGAAAGGATCCATAAACTGAAAAGGGTACGAAGGCTTGAAATAAGCGGCCGTGTTCTTCCTGTGAAAATAATATTTTCTTTTACTAAAGACAGCATCCTTAAAACCCGGGAAACAGTGGGAATAAAAAAAGATGACATCATCCTGTTGAAAGATTCAAGCGGTGGAGGTACAATTACAGCTAAAATGCTTGCTGACTTTGGTGTGCGGGCAATTATTATCTGCAATGATATGTCACATGCTGCAGAAGAGGAGCTTTTTAACCTTGGTGTGCCTGTTTTAAAGGCAAAGGATGTGAATATCCAGTTTGACTCAACAGAAGAGCTTGCTGTGATCGATCCTGATGATATGAGAAATGCAATAGAAGACTGGAACAAAAAAGCACAACAGCGCAGGGTGACAGCAAAAGAAGAATGGCTTAAATCGCTAGTGGATGAGTACAGGAGCGAGAGAAGAAAAGAGCTGAAAGATTAAAATTATTTCATCTTTAAATTAATATAATATTTTTGAAGGATAAGTTTAAGTATTTTGCAGATTAAACTGAATACCATATATCATTATTAATGATTTTAATAATGATGATGGTGATGAGAAGAGGATTCATATGCTAGAAAAAAACGTTTCAAAAATAATTATAGGATTGATTTTTGTGCTCATAGCTTTGCAGGTAATTCAACCAGCAGCGTCAGAAGCACCTGATTTACCTAATAACTCATGTGCAGACTGCCACCGCCAATTGCTTTTTAGTTCAGAATCACAAAGGCAATTCATCGATATTCGCATCAAGCATCTCGAAAGCGGTATTTCATGCTCGATCGTTTGCCACGAAGATAAGCTCAATAAATCAACTGCCAGCACTTATGCCATGTGGTCAATATCCACACATGCTCTTTTTGAAGTAACATGTGAAAAATGTCATGGCGGGGACCCGTCAAAGGTTTTGAAGCAGGAAGCACATACTGGAATTTCAAATTCCAGCATATTACGCGCCAATACCCCCGAAATGTGCGGTAAATGCCACGGGCCTGAACTTGATGAATTCAAGAGTTCTCAGCATTTCAAGAAATTGGAATCAAACCAGGAAGGGCCTGCACCCGCATGTATCACCTGTCACCAGGCTCATAGCGTCCGGGTTTTAACAGCATCCGAAATCGAGGATTTCTGCAGCAATTGTCATAACAACATCACAGGTATAAATCCTGCAGTGCCAAAGAAAGCAGAAAGCGCCCTGTCTTCGGTAAGGGAATTGCAGCTTGAGATCTCAAAGGCAAGAAGCTCTGTCCTTGAGGCAAAAGCACTGGGAAAGGATGTTACGGCAGCCGAAGCAGACCTTGAATCAGCAAAGACCATACTAAAGAATACTCCGTCTGTCTGGCACAGGTTCAACCTGACTTACTTTGATACGGAAGTGCATAAAGGGATAACAGATGCCTTGAATGCAGAAAAAGCAATGCCTGAAAAGACTGAAACAGCGGCTCCAACAAAAGCACCGGGATTTGAAGTATTCTTGCTGGTATCAGGTCTGCTGGCAGCATATCTGTTAAAACGGCATTGACAAATCATATATAAATTAAATATAGAAACTATATAAACAAAAGGTGATTGAATGAATACAAAAAAAACGATTGTGTTAGCTGGTTTTATGTTTATATTTGCGATATTAGCCGTGCCAGTATCAGCTCAAAACAATTCATGTCTGGATTGCCATGAAAAACTTACAGCATTCAATGAGACAGAAAAACAACTTAATGAAGTAAGAATAAAACATCTTCAAAGGGATGTTGCCTGTTCCCTTGAGTGCCATGCTACTATTATTGATAAAATTGCTAAAAGCAATTATGAGCAGTGGACAAATTCCAAACATGCCATGTTCAATGTCACATGCGATAAATGTCATGGAGGTGACATCGGTTCTGATATAAAGGAAACAGCGCATGCAGGGGTTTCGCGTTCTTCCGAAACAAATAGTACTGTTTTTTACAGGAATGTGCCCGAAACTTGCGGTAAATGTCATACTAATGAATTGAACCAGTTCAAAGATTCATTACATTATCAGAGATTAAAAGCACTAAAACAGGCACCCACATGCGATACATGCCACATGCCACATGAATTCAAAGTGCTAAATGCAAGTGAATTCCAGAATCTATGCAGCAGCTGTCATAATATTGACATGAAAATTGCCCCTGACATTCCTGACAAAGCTGTGAAAGCAATTGATAATGCTGAAATGCTCAAGAACGAGATAAGGATTGCAGACGATGCTATAAAACAGGCAAAACAACAGGGAAAAGACGTCACAGTCGCGCAAAAAGAACTTGATTCTGCACTGGCCATCCGGGATAATCTTCCCATACTCTGGCATAGTTTTAACCTTCCCAACTTTCAGAATGTAACTGAAAGTGGCATTGTGTTTGCCAGGAAAGCACAAACAGACGCGGGGTTACCTCAAACAAAGCCGTCAACTCCCGGATTTGGAACAATACTATCGTTGACAGGAATAATTTCAATATATCTGCTGATACGCAGAAGATAAAGAGGTGTAAATAGAATGAACAAAAAACGAATAAATGTAATTATATTGCTAGTCGCCTTAGTTCTCCTGCTATTTGTACCAGCCTTGACTTCGGCAAGACCCGAATATGCAGTAAAGGAAAGCAGGAATTGTCCATACTGCCACACAAGGGATGGTCCTCCGCAACTCAACGAGATAGGTGTTTATTATGTGACCCATAATCATTCTGTCGAGGGTTATGTTCCAACACCGAAAGCAACACCAACTCCTGAACCTGAAAAGGAGATCGAGATAGGAGTTCATATGACAACATGGGATGTTGGACTGCGAGGGCTGGCTCTTATCCTGCTTGTGCTTGCCATAGTTTATGTAATAAGGTTGTGAGGTGAATCATGCATATTGAGAAAATTGAATACGGACCAGAAAAAGAAGGTTTCTGGTCGCAGGTTGCTTTTGCATTGATTATTTTATTGACACTTGTCGCAGCCGGAATTACAGGTTTGATTTTCTTGAAAATCTTATCAGGCGATGCCCAGGTTGCATCTACAAGAGAATTCATCGAAGATGTTGGAAAGTTATTTGCATATCTCCTGTTTGACCTGGCAGCTATCATTTATCTATATGTTAAAGGGCTGCTGCAAGACGAATACGTTACCACGCTGGAGTGAAATCCATGGAAGATAAGATCAGTTTTACAATCACAAGAAGAAAACTTACTGAAATTTTAATGGGACTTGTTGCATTATTCTTTGCAGGAGGTGCCCTGGCATCAATATTGAAATATCTCTGGCCTGCAACTGCTGCAAGAGGTGATTCCGCCGAAATAAAGATCGCAAACGCAGATGAAGTGCCGACAGGCAGTGTCAGGAAATTCATGTTTAACGGAAAAGCGGCTGTACTCCTGCATATGCCCGCGGGTTTTCGCGCTTTCGGATCTGTTTGCACGCATCTTGGATGCATCTCTTACTGGAAAGAAGATGAAAACCTCCTGTTCTGTCCATGCCATCTCGGAAAGTTCGACCCGAATACAGGCGCTGTAATATCAGGACCTCCCCCATCCCCTCTCCCGGCAATTGATATAGTCGTAAAAGAAGGAGCAGTCTATGCACTTAAATGGAAAGACCCTGAATATGTAAAGACAATTTCATTCTATGCTGGAGCTGCGTGAGGTGATTTATGAAGCTTGAAGATAAGATATACAAATGGTTCGATGACAGGTTTAAGTTAAAAGAATTACTTACTCCAATAATCAAGCATCCTGCTCCAGAGTATGCAGTGACAAATCCATTGTACTGCCTTGGAGGAATTGCTTTCCTGTGTTTCCTGATACTTGTTGGCACGGGCGTATTCCTGGCAATGTATTACAAACCCACGCCACTTGAAGCATATAAAAGCGTTGAACATATCATGACCGCAGTTCCCATGGGAAGCCTGATACGAAGCCTTCATCACTGGGCTGCAAACACTATGATCGCCGCAGTAATGCTTCATATGATGAGGATATACTTTATGGGCGCATATAAGAAACCGCGGGAATTGAACTGGGTTGTTGGTGTAACACTCCTTTTGATCACCACTACTTTCGGTTTCTCAGGATACCTTCTGCCATGGGACCAGCTTGCGTTCTGGGCTACAAAAATAGGAACAGGGATCGCAGGATCGATACCAGTCATAGGTCAATATATTTCCTTAATACTGGTAGGAGGTACAGACATTGGCGCTGAGACAATGACAAGGTTCTTTGCCATTCATGTAATGATCCTTCCCATAACCATTGCAATTCTCCTGTTACTGCATTTTGCCATGGTCAGGATACAGGGAATTTCAGGGAGGCTCTGATATGTCATTGATAGAAATTGAAAAACATGAGGTAGAAGAAGAACGACATGAACCTGTCAGGATACGCGGACTTCCGTTTTTCCCGCATTTCCTGCTTCGTGAAGTAGTTGTGATGTGTCTTATTGCAGGAAGCCTCATATTGATGGCCTCGCTTTATCCGGCAGGTCTTCTAAAACCGGCTGATCCGTTCGATACACCAACGCCCATCTATCCCGAATGGTATTTCCTTTATGTCTTCGGGTTCCTCAAATTCTGGACATGGGATATCGGGCCAATAGAAGCAAAAGTGATCGGTGTGACTTTACCAATGGTATTGTGGTATGGCCTTCTTTTCATGGTGCCCTTCATAGACAGGAATCCATCAAGTGATATCAGGAAAAGAAAATTCGCAGTTGCCCTGGGTGTTATAGCACTCCTTGGAATTCTGTATTTCACATACTTTAGTATTGTCCACCATTGATGAAACTGCCAGGATCAAAACATACTAAAATAGATGCAATATCTAAATTCATTGGCCTGATACTACTCGCAGTGAGTATAGATAATGTATCAAAGGGCAATTATTATATTGCCCTGTTTCTTTTTGGCCTGGGTGCAATAATAGGTATTGTACCAATATTCATTGAAGTTGAGACATCTGCTTAAGCAAGTCTATTAATTTTTTTCCGTTCAATCTTCCACTTGAGATGATCTTGCCATCTACTTCCACAACTGGTATCCGGTGCTTGAATTTTTCATACGAAAGTGAATCTTTTTCAATATCTACTTCCTTTATGGTAAAATCAAATTCACGCCTGATAGCCTTAAGTTCCTCTTTTGCGATCTCGCATAAATGACATTCTTTTTTTGAATATACGGTCACATTCAACATATATTTCCTTGTTTTCGAATTGTTTCAAACAAGAGGCAGGACTGTAAATATTTCCTCATACTCCCTGATAATCTCGTAATTGGAAGTCCTCTCAACCGGTATCCTGCCGGCATTCCTGATCAAATGAATGAGCCTGTCCTTTGGCATATACTCAGGCGCAGCGCCTCCTGCTGCATGCGTGATACGCTCTTCCATGACCGTGCCGTCGATATCGTTAGCGCCATAGGAAAGGGCGATCTGTGACATTTTTTCACCAAGCATAACCCAGTAACTTTTTATGTTACTGATATATCCATTCAATAAAAGACGCGCTACAGCGATCGTTTTAAGGTCATCAAATCCTGTTGGTCCTTCTGTCACGATCCCGTTTTTTTGAAGATATGTATTGTCAGGATGAAATCTTAATGGTATGAATGCCTGGAATCCGCGTGTTTTTTTCTGCAATTGCCTTATCCTCAGGATATGATCAACAATATCCTCATGGGTTTCGATATGACCGTAAAGCATCGTGGCATTACTTTTTATTCCCAGTCCGTGTGCTGTTTCCATGACTTTGAGCCATCTTTCTCCACTAATTTTATCCGGACATACCTGTTTTCTTGTTTTTTCATTGAATATTTCACCCCCGCCTCCCGGAAGACCTGTGAGCCCTGCTTTTTTAAGTCGCAATAATACTTCCTTTACACTCATTCCTGATATCTGGGATAGATGTGCTACCTCAACAGCAGTGTATGCTTTCAAAGAAAAGGCAGGATATTTTTCATGGATCTTTATAAGGATCTCCTCGTAGTATTCAAATGGCAGTCCGGGATTAAGCGATCCAACGATATGAAGCTCAGTTGCCCCCATAATTGAAGCTTTTTCCGCTTTTTCCATTATCTCATCAATACTCAGTGTGAAAGCCCCGTTTTGCCCTTCTTCCCTGAAATATGCACAGAACTTGCATTTTGAATTGCAAACATTACTGTAATTTATATGGCAGTTCGTAACGAACATGACCTGATCGCCGACTGTTTTTTTTCGGATATTGTCAGCAAGTGCACCGATAAGTGACAGGTTTCTTGATTTCATAAGAAGCAAACCGTCATCAAAACTAAGTTCCTCGGATGACTGTACCTTATTTATTATCGTTGATAGATCTTCCATCAAATTCTCCATGTTTTTCTTTTCCCAAATATTTTAGTTCCTAACCTGATCATTGACGCGCCTTCTTCAATAGCAATTTCATAATCATGACTCATACCCATAGATAATACATCCAGTTTTGTTTTCTGTTTAATATTATAAAGTCTTTTAAAACAAGTCCTGGGATCATTCTTTGATGCAATGGTCATAAGACCTGTAATATTTACATTTTGAAGTTGTAATTCCAGGACATTTTTATAAAAACCATCAAATTCTTCAAAATAAATACCATGATAATTAGAACCGGGGGAAGTATTTACCTGGAACATGACATCTATTTTCTTGCCGCAGCTATCGATCTTTTCCAGGAGTTTTATCGAATCGACTGTTTGGATAACATCGAATATTTCAACAGCTCTTCTGGCTTTATTACTCTGTAGATGCCCGATGAAATGTTTTTTTACATTACCTGAAGTTATATATGGATATTTTTCATAAGCCTCTTCCACATAGTTCTCGCCAATGTGTAAGATCCCTCCATTTATTGCAGAATTTATTTCATCTAATGTTCTTGTTTTTGTAACTGCAAGAATTGAAATGTTGGAATTAAGATTTTTTTTAATATTATTTATATTATTTTGAATTTCGCTCATAATTATTTTTAGTCATATTTTATGATAATAACTAACTAAAGTTATTACCTAATTAAATTATCAAAGTATTTAATATATTCAAAACAAATTCGAATGCATGTCATGCGAAAATTTTACTGCGAAATTTGATGAATATAGAAAGATCCGAAAACTTAAGAAATTATTCGGGACATTCGGGTTCCGTGGCGTGGTCAATGAGGGGATGGGGGCTGAAAAAGCAAAGCGTACTGGCGCAGCTCTTGCCGATTTTCTGGGTGCTGGAAAAACAATAGCAATAGGAAAAGACCCGAGGATCTCCTCACCAATGCTTGAAGAAGCGCTCATCGAAGGGATAATCGAACAGGGCTGCAATGCGCTCACTCTGGGGATCATCACCCCGAATGCGCTCTCCCTGGAAGTAGGAAGACAGGCTGATGCAGGTGTAATGATCACAGCATCTCATAATCCTCCGGAATATAATGGCATGAAATGTTTAAATAAAAGTGGAATGGGTTTTTCACCTGAAGAAGACCTTGCTCTTGAGAAAATATATTTTGGGGACTTGAAACCAAAATCAAAAAAAGGGAAAAGATTGAATGACGCTGGAGCAAGCGATAGGTATCGCGCCCATATTGTCCAGTATGTCAAAAAGATGTTCCCTGTAGCGCCAATGAAAATAGTGGTCGATGGCGGGGGTGGATCGGCATCAACAGTGACGCCGGAAACACTTGTTGCCCTGGGTTTTGAAGTGGTAAGATTCAATTGTAAATACGACGGCATGTTCAGGGAGAGAAATCCTGAACCCACAGATGCGAACCTTGAAAAACTCAAGAAACTTGTGGTAAAGGAAGGCGCAAGTTTGGGTGTTGCGCATGATGGCGATGGTGACAGGACTGCGTTTGTTGATGAGAACGGGAAATTCGTACAGGGTGATGTATCTGCCGCAATATTAGCAGACCATTTACTGAGGCAATGCAAAGATAAAGATAAGAAGATCGCTGTGACGATTGCATTCTCAAATCTCATAAAAGATGTGGCAAAGAATCTGGGCGCTGAAGTTATATTTACACCTGTTGGCGAGCCGTACCTGGCGCAGGCAAAACTCTTATGCGGTGCGCAGGTTGGCCTTGAAGAGCATGGCTCAGTGCTTATCGAATGGAGCCGCGAGGGACCGATGCTTGCCGGAGTGATGGCAGGGATCTTATCGAAGGAAAAAATGACTTTTTCAGAACTTGTTGCAACTTATCCGAAATATCACCAGATAAAGGATGCAAAGACACTGCCCGCAGGTACAAATACGGATGCGATACTTGAGAGGCTAAAGCGCGAGATACCGAAGGATTATGACAGGATCTCCGATATGGACGGTGTGCGCGTGGATTACGCAGATGGCTGGTTCCTTGTGAGAGCAAGCGGGACAGAGCCAAAAGTCAGGATTTTCTCAGAAGGAAAGACAGAAGACATAGCCAGGCGGTTAAACCGGATCGCCATGGAAGGGCTTGAAAAGGCGATAAGGTAGTAATTGATTGCTAATATTGTGTCAATTCTACCACCTTGATCCCATTTTCCCAGATATACGCCCTCATCCCATCAGCTCCTGCTATAAGCCATACCATCAGGTCATTTTCCATCGTTTCCCTGTCCCAGAGCGATGGGACTGCGGAAGTAACAGGATGGGTATGATATATCCCAATTATCCCCATGCCACTTTTCAGGGCATCATTCCAGGCATTATAGAATTGCCTGGGGTCAAGCTCGAAACTTTTCCGGGTTCGTTTCACGTTATGGATAGGAAGCACTTTTTCGACATTGGATGTGTTCTTATTGACCGTCCCGATCAATACTCCGCAGGCTTCGTATGGTTTGTTTGTTTCAAGTTCTGCCTGTATCAATTCTATGTTTGTTCTTGATATCCTCAGTTCTTCAATCATAAAAACCTGATTCAATATATACTCACAGGTCAATATGCGGGTTCAGATCGCATCCGGTACAGGGAAGACACATCGTTTTTGCCACACTGGCATCAAGCCCGTATTTATCAAGTATTCGCCGGGACATTTTCGCAAGCTTTAGCAGCCTCTGTGCTGTTGGGCGTTCTGCTTCCAGTTCACCAAATCGCAGGGGATGCACGCCCACGGCACGGATTATCGGGATCACACCCATTTTAGCAAGTTCTTGATAATTTTTTTCAATGGTTTCGTCGGTTTCGCCAAGCCCGGCGATGAAATTCGTATAAACGTGATTTTTTCCAAATATGCTGACAGCATCCTTCAGGCAAACGAGAGTGAAATCAAGAGGCGGCTTCTTACAGTATTTTTCATACAGTTCCCTGTCCATGGTCTCTACATTATATTTTATTTCACTTGCTCCCGCATCTTTGAGTATGCGTGATGAGTCTTTTGTGGGATAAACGGAAACACCTATAGGTACATTGTATTTCTTGAGTTTCCTGACAAGATCTGCAGCGCGTTCCACTTCTTTTTCTGGTGATACTTCAACACCCGATGTTATTGAGATCCCTTTCATCTTCCCCAATTTGAATGCCTCTTCCACGAGTGCCAGCAATTCCCCTGATGATTTGACCTTTCCTTTTAATTTCGGGACGGGGCAGAACTTGCAATCGTAGATACAGCGTTCACTCATTGTGATATAAGCCTGCTCAGGACAGTGAATGAGTTCTTCTTCGATGGTTCCCCTTACCAGCTCCTTTCCGCCTTTTATGATTACGATCTCGCCATTATCTCTGGCTGCCCTGAGAGGAGAACCTTCATCAACAACGAGCCGCACCCGGTGCCCCCCCGACCTGAAGAAGAAAGCCTTGCCCCCGGCTCCCGGTCCTGCCGTGGGGATGGTCAGCCTCCCAAGAATTGATGGATCAATATCAATTGCACCTATGGAAATGAGTTCAGCCTTGATCTGCGCATTCATTTTCATAGCTTCTTCAATTCCTTGAAATCCATAATGGTCGATATCGGAAAAGTATTCACATTGATCCCACTTTCCTCAACAGCCGCCATGATGTTTGTCCCTGCATATACCACGACCCCGATCTTTCCTGAATCAACAGGGGCATTGAGCACCGACTTTCCCGGTCCTCCAATCTCGATTATATCCGCAATACCTGTGCTCATCGCGGATTTTAGCACTTTTTGCGCCTCCTGGACTGAGGAAATCGGGATCTCACGCAGGTTTGCAAGAAGTTTCCCTGAACCTGTATCCACCGCGCTGAGCACACGGGTCATTTTCTTTGAGATAAATATTTTCATCGGGTCTATGGAGGTACCATTATAGACAATGATTTCTTCGAAACCCACTGGCTTCCTGTTCCTGACATCCAGCAACCCGCCATATCTTGGTGTTACAGGGATACCATTTTTTAATAAAACCCCGTCGATTGTTATGCTGCACATGGTAGCAATTCCAATTTTCCCCGCTGGAATATTAATATCGGAAGAAGATGTCTGTTCCTCCATTATTTTCACATACGGACTGAAAGAATAGCCTTCATATATCACATGCTTCATGATCTCCAGGGCGTTATCAAGGTCTTTCTTGTCGATGATCGAAGTGTTAATTATCACATTTCCCCGACCGGTCTGAAGATCAAATGTGGTATCGTATATGAGTTTTTCAATCCTTGTTATGATAAAACCCATCCTGTCCCCTACAAGTGCATTTCCAAGCTCTTTCGTCCCGCGTTCGGTAATTATTCTACCGTCGTATCCCTGGCGTTTGGTGAGGCCGCGTTCATCAAGGATGCGAAGATGGTAGCGGACACCCCTTTCTCCTATTGGGTATCCGCGTTCGTTCATCCTGTCCGCTATGAGCCGCGCTCCTATAGGATCCTGGTTTTCATGGAGTATCCGCAGTATCTCTATGAGTTTCCTTTGAACCATTGAGTCTATAGTTGTTGTGTTCATTCCATCTTTTGATACTACTTCCGATTATATAATATTCAGGTATCGGTTTATTTCCCAGTCATGGACGCTTATCCTGTATGCATCCCATTCAGCCCTTCCAAGTCTCATGAAATCCTTATAGACATGTTCTCCGAGCGCATCCTGGATCACGCTGTCGGTTTCCAGGTTATCAAGCGCTTCCTTAAGACTGCCCGGAAGTGATTCGATCCCATGGTTCTTACGCTCTTCGTCGTTGAGGTGGAAAAGGTTCAGAGTTGTGGGCTCACCCGGATCGATCTGTTCCTCGATGCCGTCAAGTCCGGCCATAAGTATTACAGCAAAGGATAAGTATGGATTACATGATGGATCAGGGCTTCTCAGTTCAACGCGTGTGCTCATACCTCTTGCGGCAGGTATGCGTATCATGGAAGATCGGTTGGCTCCTGACCATGCGATATACACTGGTGCTTCATAGCCGGGTACTATTCTCTTATAGCTGTTAACAATCGGATTCGTGACAGCCGTGAATGATTTGACGTGTTTCTTCAGGCCGCCCACGAAATATCTCAATGTATCGCTGACTTGCATATCCTTTGATTCGTCATAGAAAGCATTCTTCCCCTCTTTGAAAAGCGAAATATTTGTATGCATGCCCGAGCCATTTATGCCAAATATGGGTTTTGGCATGAAAGATGCATGCAGTTCATTTTTCTGGGCTATTGTCTTGGTGACGAACTTGAATGTAATTACATTATCTGCTGTCTTTAATGCATCCGCATATTTGAAATCGATCTCATGCTGCCCTATTGAAACCTCATGATGGGAAGCTTCGATGTTAAATCCCATGTTTTCAAGGGCTACCACGATATTCTGCCGGATATCTTCAGCCTGGTCTATCGGCGGGAAGTCAAAATAACCGCCGAAGTCATGGGGGATACAGGTTGCCTGGCCTTCTTTTCGTTTGAAGAAAAAGAATTCAAGTTCAGGCCCGTTGTTCATGACAAA
>Ga0172443_1100_pt1 | contig 13660 bp, 12 predicted proteins | sample MayberryNE_Catta_6_FD_114741 | JGI IMG/M metagenome (GOLD analysis project Ga0172443, IMG submission 114741) | reverse complement strand
AAATATCCCGGATGGCATCCGGGTAGTTACGCTTCTACCTGTTGGATATCCCTCAGATATCCCGCGTCCCACTTCACGAAAAAGCCTCGACGAGATCGTCATGTGGGAGACATGGAGGAGCTGAAGCAGTAATTTAGTTGAATGGAAAGCGGATGACGCGGATCGAATGGATTTACACGGATAATCCGTGCGCATCCGCATCGACCGTCACGTCAAGTTGATTGCGTGCACACGTCAACAGTTGCGCCAGTTGACGTCGCACACACATATGGCTTGCGGCATATATTGATAAGTCTATTTGGCCAGTGTACCGGATTTTACCGTTTTTCACTCTGGACAACTTTTGCCCCGCGGTTCATCGCGATCTTACCTGTCCTGACCATTTCTTTTATCCCGAACTGTCGAAGCAATTGCTCCATGGCATTGATCTTGCTCTCATCTCCTGTCACTTCAATAACAAGCGATTTTATTCCCACATCAACAATTTTGGCCCTGAAGATATCCACGATCTGCATTACTTCAGCGCGGGTTGTTGTATCTACTCCGACTTTAATGAGTGCAAGTTCCCTGTTTACAGATTCATCTGCCGGGATGTCACTTACCCTGATAACATCAATAAGTTTATTCAGCTGTTTTTCAACCTGTTCAAGGACATTGTCATCTCCGCTTACAAGAATTGTAATACGCGAAATATCCTTGTTTTCTGTAACACCAACAGCCAGGCTTTCTATATTAAAACCTCTCCTTGAGAATAAACCTGCGACCCTTGTTAAGACTCCGGGTTTATTTTCCACAAGTATGGCAAGCGTATGTTTCATTTTGATCACTCCAGGTCCAGTATTTCATTGATGGCAGCTCCGGCTGGAACCATTGGAGATACATTTTCTTCCCGCTCGACTACGAAATCAATAACTGTTGGCCTCTTAGATGCTACGGCTTCTTCAATAACATCCTTCACTTCACTTTTCCTGGTTGCACGCAATCCAAGAGCCCCATAAGCCTCTGCAAGTTTCACGAAATCCACGCTGTTCTCAAGACATGTTGATGAATACCGCCTGTCAAAGAACAGTTCCTGCCATTGCCTGACCATTCCAAGGAATCCATTGTTCAGTATTGCAACGATAACCGGAATGTCTTCCTGGACAACTGTTGCAAGCTCCTGTGAGTTCATCTGGAAAGATCCATCGCCGGAGATATCAATAACCGTAGATTCGGGTTTTCCAACCTTTGCGCCTATGGCGGCAGGGAAGCCGTAACCCATAGTGCCAAGACCTCCGCTTGATATGAATGTCCCAGGAGTCTTATAATTGAAGAATTGTGCTGCCCACATCTGGTTCTGTCCGACTTCAGTAACAATTATCGCATCAGGGCATATCTCGCTTATCTGCTCAACTACATACTGGGGACGAAGCAATTTATCCTTCTTATAGGTTAGAGGATATTCTTTTTTCCATGCTTCTATCTTCTTGATCCACCCATCCGTCTTTGCCTGTTCAATTTTTACATATTTTATAAGGCTTTTCAGAACATTCTTAGCATCCCCGACTATCGGGATATCTACGCGGACATTCTTGCTTATCTCAGCCGGATCGATATCAATATGGATTATCTTTGCATTGGGTGCAAATGCAGATATCTTACCTGTCACCCTGTCATCAAAGCGTACTCCAACTGCGATTATCAGATCAGATTCCTGGACAGCATAATTTGCATACCTTGTACCATGCATTCCCAGCATTCCAACAGACAACGGATGAGCTGTGGGAAAAGCGCTCATTCCCATAAGGGTCGTGGTAACAGGAGCAAGTATGGTTTCAGCAAGAGTTCTCAATTCTTCAGATGCCTTTGAGAAAATAATACCTCCACCAACATAGAATATGGGTTTTTCAGCTTTTACGATCAAGGACGCAGCCTTTTTTATCTGCTGTTCATTTCCTGCATATGTTGGTTTATACCCGCGCAATTTTACTTCCTGCGGATATTCAAACTCTATTAACTCTGTTTGGGCATCCTTGGGTACATCGATCAGGACAGGTCCGGGACGGCCTGTCTGGGCAATATAGAACGCTTCCTTGAAAATCCTGGGTATGTCTTTTGCATCCTGGACTAAATAATTGTGTTTTGTGATCGGAAGTGTTATGCCTGTGATGTTGGCTTCCTGGAATGCGTCATAACCTATAAGCGACCTTGGTACCTGGCCCGTAATTGCTATCATGGGTACAGAATCCATATATGCAGTTGCAATACCTGTTACAAGGTTTGTAGCCCCGGGTCCTGAGGTGGCAAGACATACACCCGCTTTACCGGTAGCTCTTGCATAGCCGTCAGCAGCATGCGCTGCAGCCTGCTCATGTCTTACAAGAATATGCCTTACATCTGCATCATATAATTCATCGTAAAGCGGAAGAACCTGTCCTCCCGGATATCCGAAGATAACTTCAACATTTTCGCAGTGGAGCGATTCAATTACTGCACGCGCACCAGACATTTTCTGTTTTGTCATTTTTTATCTACCTTTAACACTGACTGATATTGTATAAATATTTCTAAAATCTACCTATTATTTTCCTGTTGTATTAGCCTGTTTATGCCCTCAAGAACTGCCTCGACTGATGCCATTATGATGTCTGTCCTTGCTCCTCTTGCAGTTATTGTTTTTCCGCCTTTGCTGAGTTTTATCCAGACTTCAACCAGGGCATCGGTTCCGCCGGTGATGGCATCAACATGGTATTCATCAAGATGTATATCCGCTACCCCTGAAAGGGCTTTTTTCAAAGCATTTATTGCAGCATCCACGGGTCCTGTTCCAACGCCTGCTTCAACGACATGATTCCCGTTGACCTTCAACCTGACAGAAGCAGTAGGCATCACAGTATTTCCGGATACGACCGTAAGTTCTTCAAGCTTGATCTTTGCTTCCTGGTATATTCCAAGAACTGTTTCAGCTATTGTCTGGAGATCTGCATCCGTGACCCGTTTTCCTTTATCTCCAAGTTCTTTCATCCGGATAACGATATCATCGATCTGCTTTTCGTTTGCATCCAGCCCCAGTTCTTTTAATGCAAGAACTACTGAACTTCTGCCTGCGTGTTTTCCAAGAACGATCTTTCGCTCACGCCCCACAAGTTCAGGTGTTATTGGTTCGTATGTAGCGGTATTTGCCAGAAGCCCATGAACATGGATGCCTGCTTCATGAGTGAATGCATTCCCACCCACAATAGACTTATTGGGAGCGACAGGAATGCCGCTTAACCTGCTAATAAGACGCGAAGTGGTGTACAAACCTTTTATATCGATCGCTGTTTTATGTTTATATAGTGAATAAAGAACCATGACCACCTCTTCAAGAGAAGTGTTCCCGGCGCGTTCTCCGATGCCATTTATGGTTACATGCGCTTCATTTGCGCCTGCACGGAGTGCTGAAACAGTATTGGCTGTAGCCATTCCGAAATCATTGTGGCAATGAATGCTTATAGGAGCACGAAGCATGGACAGGTCAGTGAAGATCTCATAGGTATTTTCAGGAAGAAGGATGCCCACCGTATCGCAGAAACACAACCTGTCGGCTCCAGCATCGATCCCTGCATTATAAACGGATTTAAGATATTCAAGATCTGCCCTTGATGCATCTTCCCCGCTTAATTCCACAATTAATCCATGAGATTTTGCGTACTCTGTCATTTCAGCAGCCAGTTCCCGGACAGAATCCCTGTCTTTTTTCAATTTCTGCTGGATATGAAGGTCAGATACAGGAACAACAAGGTGGATTGAGTCAACATCACATCCAAGGGCTGCATCAATATCTTCTTTCTTAATACGGCAGTAGCTGCATATCTCGGCATTCAATCCTGCCGCTGCTATTTCTTTTATCGAAGCGCGCTCACCCTCGGAAGTGATAGCAGAACCTGCTTCCAGAATATCAACCCCAAGGCTGTCTATCTTCCTTGCGATCAATAGCTTGTTCTCTGTTGTGAGTGAAACTCCAGGCGTCTGTTCTCCGTCCCTGAGGGTGGTATCAAGTATTTTTATATTTTTAAATAAAGGAAATCCCTTCTATTATTTTATTGATTGTGAATCGAGTATAACGGTCTGGAGTTGTATATTACTTTTTCTGTTATACTTTCCTTAAATATTCACACTGAATATACTGCTTGACCTGAATGCCCCAGAGGCCAACTCCGGGCGCCTTTATTTGCGATTTTATTTCTTCTTATAAACATTCAATCCTATTTTCAAAGCTTCCTTTCCAGGTATGGACTGGTTGCCTTCACTCGATGCTATAATGATAGTTTTCCCTGATGCTGATGGCCCGAAATCCTTTGTCAAATCCACCTTTATCGTTAAGATGTTCCCTTCTACTGACATTTCAACATTCTTCATATTTATATCACCATCTTATTAATTATAATATCAACAATAATAGCCTCTATTCAGAAAAACTTATCCACGATCTCAACCGCTCTTGCGATCAATTCTGCGCTCTTTTCAAGGTCTGCCATGCTCAGCACTGATACCGGAGTATGGATATAACGTGTAGGCATGCTGATAACACCTGTGGGTATTCCTTCCTTTGTAAGGTGTATCGCTGTTGCATCAGTAGTGCCGCCGCTTCCCACTTCGAGCTGGTATGGGATGCTGTTTGCCCCGGCAGCCTCCTTTAGCCATTTCAATACAGATTCAGGAACGATTATCCCGCGTCCGTCAGCATCACTTACAGTTACAGAAGGGCCTTTTCCCATCTCGATAGAAGAATCTTTTTTATCAATTCCCGGATGGTCTCCGGTTATGGTGACATCCGTAGCAAGAGCCACGTCAGGATTCAATCTGAAAGCAGATGTTTTTGCTCCTTTTAATCCTACTTCTTCCTGTACTGTAAATACTGCATGGACTGTGGCTTTGACATCTTTCATCATGCTAAGCGCTTCGATCAGCATCACACAGCCTGCCCTGTTATCAAAAGCCTTTCCTGTGACAAAGTCATTTCCCAGGGACTTAAAATCAATATCAGAAGTGACAGGGGTTCCGGTTTTTACACCTATTTTATCCGCATCTTCCTTGCTTGTTGCTCCGACATCAATGAACATGTCATCGGCTTTGATTATTTTATTCTTCTCCTCTTCTTTTATCACATGCGGTGGTTTGGAACCAAGAACACCATAAACAGGGCCGTTCTCCGTATGCATGATCATTCTCTGGTTAAGAAGGGTCTGGTCGAACCATCCCCCGGTTTTTGTGAAACGGGCAAAGCCCTTATCATCAACGTATTTTACCATTAACCCGATCTCATCCATATGGGCGGCAAGCATCACAACAGGTTTTTTTCCTTTTTTTGTAGCAGTGAGGTTACCCATCTTATCAGTTGAAATTTGATCAACATAGGGCTTTACTTCTTCTTCAATGATCTGCCTTATATTTCCTTCATATCCTGAAACACCGTGTGCATTCGATAATCTCTCTAAAAGCGCTTTTCTATCAAACATAAATTTCACTCCGGTTCTAATTGTATTTGATGTAGTTAAATTATTGGGAAAAACGAGAACGTTTCAATTTTCCATGTTACAGTTCAATATATTCAAAAGTGTATGTCATACTGGCCATGAAAAAACAAAAGATTTAAAACAAGCTCTAAATCATCAATTTTCATGGAAATAATGAAAAAATTATAAAAGTCTTACATGAACCTTATCCCTTTCGGCATCTCTCCTATCTTTTCCCTGAACGCCTCAGGCCAGTCCTTTTCATCAAACCCTTTCTGGGCAAAGAACGTGCTTGCCCATCTCTCAAGCCCGATTCCTGAACAGCCGCTCCATACGTCTTTTCCTGATTGCAGCTTCACGTTGAATCCTTTTGGATACTTATCCCCGTTGACGCTCAGGTTCTGGAACTCAAGATATTCGCCATCTTTCCCACGGTACGGTAGCGGCGCCTCAAAGTCAATTGTTCCCACGCCTGTTTGGCCGGCCAGACCTGTGAGTCCTTCCTGTGCCATGAACCAGGGTGTTACCCATGCCATTCTCCATTCAAGGTCAAGGATATCGTTGAAAACATGTTTATAGCACTCCTGCATCTGCTTTGAATGTTCAAGCACCTGTTCTGGCGTGCCTATGAACAGGAGTTCGATCCTGTGGAATTCATCCACTCTTTCCATTCCGTGTATGCCGCCGCTCTCATACCTGTGCGATGTGCCTGAGCGGTCAAACACCTTTACAGGGAAAGATTCATCCGAAACCGTTTTTCCCTGCATGAAAGGCCAGAACGAGGGGCACTGGGCATAACACATGCCGCCAAGAGGCTTATCGATCTTCTCTGCGATAAGGTCAATTGGGACTTCTAATGTGACCTTGTAATTATCTATAACTTCTTCCCAGAATGCAGGGTCTCTTGTTTTGGGGGGGCAAACATAGTAGATTTCCGGATAAACACCTTTTGCATGTCCGGAATGTTTCCACACGTCCCATGGAACAAGCTTGGGGAAGATCATTTCAACGTAGCCAAGGGGTTTTATGACTTCTTCAAGCACAATTTGTTCAAAAGTCCTGAAAATCCGTGTCATCTGGGGACCATGTATCCACTGCCCGCGGCCTGAAGCCCTCTTTATCCAGCCGCGCTTTTCCGCTTCAACCGTGGGATCACCGTTGAATGTCATTTCCTTTTTCGGGCTTTCCCAGAGAAGGCTCCAGTGTTCCGTTTTTCCACCAAAGCTTTGCGCTGCGATCTTGTCTTCAATGAGTGAGATTATCCTGTCAGGGATCTTATTCTCAAGCTGCGTTTCACCCACCTCAAGTGAAAGAGTGATCATACCATCTTCAAATTCAATTGATTTTACAAAAGGTATTTTTTGCTGATGCAGCGGCTGTTTTGATGGCATTTTTACAATGAACTCTTCAACATCAACACCTCTAACACCGATCTTATATGCTTTGCCAATAACGCCAGCAAGAGGCTTCCTGAGCCTTATGAATGCGTCGTGTGCGCGCAGGTACCTGTCTGATTCGATATCAAAGAATATACTGTTATCACGGATTTCCCAGTTTATGATCTTAGCGCCCCTTCCGGCCGGAACGCCTTTTTGTAGGATGGTCGCTTTTGATTCTTCGATGAATTTTTCAATTTCTGCTCTTGCAATCGCCGCATCTGCGCTTGTTTTATAGCTGCCTTTTAAGTGAAAGTAAGGTTCCATAGTTTCAGTCCCATAAATTATTGATCAGGAGATATTAATTTCTATTTATCGATTCTTATACGATTTCTTCCTTATTTATAACGTGGGGTCGGGGTGAAGAAGACTACTTGACTTGTCATTTCGAGTCTATCCCGATAAACCCTCATGAGACCTTACCTCATAGTCGAAAACTGACCAGAAAATATATATATGTTTCAATCTTTTCATGGCTGTTTTTAACCTTTTGAAAAAAAGGAATAGCTCAAAGAATGCTAAAGATAAACAAAACTGAATTAAAAGGAGAAGAAAAACGATGTCAAGCGAAGAAGATAAAATGAAACTCCATTATATGCAGTTAATTACAACAGAAACCGACGGACTGACTGTGAAAACCGTTCATTCTGAAGTACGAGGAGAATCTATGGAGCAGTGTTTTGAATATACTAAAAAATTGCATAGTGGAGAAGTAAAATCAAAAAATTAATGAACGATTATTTTAAGATATTTTTTGAGCGACAACCGCAAAGTGATCTGAGTGATACGGTTCAAGATTCACCAATTTCTGTACCTTAAACTTTCCTTCCAGTTTTTTAACTTCCATATGAGTTACATCCCCCGGATTTTTTGTAGAATCAATACTTCTTGCTTTTATCATTAAAACAAGGATGCCTTCTTTCTTAAGGTACATCCGGGCATTCCTGATAGCGATCATGGCCTGATCTTTCTGAGCCACATCCTGATAAATAAAATCCACTTCAGGAACCATATTTTGATATGATTTCGGATTTGCAGCATCCGCCAATATGGGTACAAGGTTCATCCTTTGAGTACTGACATTAATGAGATCTTTCATTGCCCGTGGTGAAAATTCTACGGCAAAAACAGTCCCATCAGAAACGATATCTGAAACATGGCTCACAGTCGTTCCATTTGCCGCGCCAAGATAAAGAACACTATTATTTTTCTTTAACGAGATCGGTGAACCTTTTAATACCAGGGCTGCAAGTTTGCTTCGAAACGGGTTCCAGATGCGATATTCTTCTTTTTCAATTTTGATGAGTTTTTCATCATAAACTCTTATTCCGGGAACAAGGTTTTTTGTAATTAATCTCTTTGAACCATCTGAAATAACAATAAAAGAATTATCAAGCCCGGTTTTAGTTAAATCGATTTTTTCCATTTATCGCAGTTGTTTTTAAATTTTAAAATTTATTGATCTTTAAGTCTTCCCCAAAAACGTCTGATTATTTTAAACAACGAACAAATACGAACTGATACGAACTCACGCGCCGGAGTTCGTTTGTGTTCGTTTCAGTTCGGTGTTTTTATCCTATCAAAATTTAAACTTATAATTCCTTAAGCAACCGTGCAATATCGTCCCCGACATCCGTTGTCGTATTTGAGCCGCCCATATCGTATGTTTTTATTTTATTGTTAACGATATTTTTCTCGATAGCCTGCACGATCTGTGTGGAAGCCTCTTTTTCACCCAGCTGGTCAAGAAGCAGCGCCCCTGCCCAGATGGTCGCGATCGGATTAACCTTGTTCAGTCCCTTGTATTTTGGCGCGCTGCCGTGGATTGGTTCGAACATGCTTGTGCCTTCAGGATTAATGTTCCCGCCGGGAGCAAGGCCAAGACCTCCCTGGATCATTGCGCCAAGATCAGTTATTATATCACCGAACATATTTGGTGAGACAACTACATCGAAAAACTCAGGATTCTTGACAAACCACATGGTTACAGCATCCACATAATTGAAATCTGTTTTTACCTGCGGATATCCGGAAGCTATTGACGTGAATTCTTCTCGCCAGAAACCATAGATATCAGATAATACATTCGCCTTATCCACTGAAGACAGATGTTTATTCCTGTTCTTTGCAAGCTCAAATGCATAACGGATCACCCTGCGTGTACCTTCTTTACTGATAAGACCAAGCTGGTAGCCTATTTCTTCACTATCTGAAGTGATATCAAGGCCGAATTTTACATTATACATATTCCTTATAACTTCAAGTGTTTTCTTGCTCTTCCCTTTTTTGGCACGCCCGCCAATGCCGATATAGAAGTCTTCCGTATTTTCCCGCACGACGATAAAATCAATATCCTTTGCAGTCTTATCTTTCAATGGGGTCCATACCCCTTCAAGAAGTTTCACAGGACGAAGGTTTACATACTCATCAAAATAGAACCTGATATTCAGGAGAATTCCTTTTTCAAGTATTCCAGGCTTTATCCTTTCATCTCCGATTGACCCGAAATAGATCGCCTTATATTTTGAAAGATCTTTTAGCGTATCTTCGGATATCAGCTCACCTGTTTCAAGATAATGGTCAGCTCCATGCGGATATTCGATCCATTCGATATCAAAGCCGAATTTTTCACCCGCAGTTTCAAGGACTTTTCGTCCTTCTCTTATTATTTCCGGGCCGATACCATCACCGGGGATCACAGGGATTTTGTATTGTGTCATGTAATGTCCTCTAATTTCATTTTATTTCATTTTATTTTTTCCCTCTGAATTCCCTGTCAGGTAATTAAATTAACTATAGTTGATAACACATAAGGAAACATAGATGAAAAACCCCTTCGATCAGGAAAATATTACAGGACTTTCGGAAGCAGACGTAATAAAAAAATTTAAAGAAGATGGATATAATGAGATCCCATCCCAGGAAAAACAGGGTATTTTTACCATATTCATAAACATCCTCAAAGAACCGATGCTGCTTCTGCTAATAGGTGCAGGTATCATTTATCTGCTTCTTGGTGAAGAAAATGATGCAATAATGCTGCTTTTTTTTGTCTTTGTGGTCGTAGGAATAACTTTTTATCAGGAAAGAAAATCTGAAAGGGCATTAGAAGCATTAAAGAACCTTTCAAGCCCCAGGGCCCTTGTTATCAGGGATGGTGCACAAAAAAGGATCCCTGGAAGAGAGGTCGTAAGGGAAGACATTCTTATTTTGAAAGAAGGAGATCGTGTCCCGGCGGATGGGGTTTTGCAGATATGTTCAAATCTGCTTGTGGATGAATCAATGCTGACAGGTGAGTCATTTGCCGTTCGAAAATGCGAGTGGGAGTGGGAGTGGGAAGGTAAGAAAAAACCAAAACAGCCTGGCGGCGACGATCTGCCGTTTGTTTACTCAGGAACTCTGGTTGTACAGGGACACGGAATAGCCAGGGTTACAGCTACAGGCGGATATACCGAGATGGGCAAGATCGGAAAAGCCCTGGAAACTATTTCCCAGGAAGAAACCCTTCTGAAAAAAGAAACACGGTTAGTTGTCCGTAATTTTGCGATAGGCGGGTTGATATTATGCATAATAGTTGCGATAATATACGGATATACAAGGGGTGACTGGCTAAATGGGATACTTGCGGGCCTTGGTTTGAGCATGGCATTGATCCCGGAAGAATTTTCAGTGGTACTTGTAATATTTCTTGGAATGGGTGCGTGGCGCATGTCAAAAAGAAAGGTCCTGACAAGACGCATGCCTGCAATTGAAACTCTTGGCTCTGCGACTGTCCTGTGTGTTGATAAGACCGGGACTTTGACAATGAACAGGATGATCCTGAATTCCATATTTTCAAATGGTCAATATTACGATATAGAAAAAAACGGGCACCTACCCCTTCCTGAGAAATTCCATGAATTGCTTGAATTTTCATATCTTGCAAGCCAGAAAGATCCTTTTGACCCGGTCGAAAAGGAAATAAAAACAGGCACTGAAAAATTCCTTTCAGATTCTGAACACGTTCACGATAACTGGAAGCTTGTAAGGGAATACCCCCTTTCCAAAAATTTACTTGCGCTCTCAAATGTATGGGAATCAAATGACAAACGAAAGCATGTGATAGCTGCAAAAGGTTCCCCTGAGGCTATAATTGAACTTTGCCATATCGAAGGTGAAAGAAAGGATGAATTACTGGCCCATGTCCAGAAGATGGCAGATATGGGTTTGAGGATACTGGGTGTAGCAAAATCAAGCTTTGCTGAGGTGACTTTTCCTGAAAAGCAGCATGATTTCCAATTTGAATTCATTGGTTTACTCGGTTTCATAGATAATGTCCGCCCTGGTGTCAATAAAGCACTTTCCGATTGCTATAGTGCAGGAATACGGGTTATAATGATAACAGGGGATTATCCGGGAACAGCGCAGCATATTGCGCGCCAGATAGGTTTAAAAAATCCTGGGAATTATTTGACCGGCGCCCAACTTTCCGGAATGGAAAAAACAGAATTGCAGGAAAAGATCAAAACCATCAATATTTTTGCCCGTGTAGTACCAGAACAAAAACTGGCTATAGTCGAAGCGCTAAAATCAAACGGGGAAATCGTTGCAATGACAGGCGACGGGGTTAATGATGCGCCTGCATTAAAGTCAGCTCATATCGGTATTGCGATGGGTGAAAGGGGAACTGATGTTGCGAGGGAATCAGCAGCAATAGTATTGTTGAATGATGATTTTTCTTCTATCGTCGAAGCTGTCAGGATGGGGAGAAGAATTTTTGATAATCTTAAAAAAGCGATATCATACATTTTTTCAGTTCATGTACCAATTGCCGGATTAGCACTTTTTCCTGTAATGTTCAATCTGCCCCTGATACTTTTACCTGCGCACATCGCATTTCTTGAATTGATAATTGATCCTGCATGTTCTACGGTATTTGAGGCAGAGCCTGAAGAAAAAAACATTATGAAAAGACCTCCCAGAGATCTAAATGAAAAGTTATTTGGCAGGAAAAATGTTCTTGGCAGTTTCTTACAGGGCATCAGTGTGCTTGTCGTTGTAATATTTGTTTTCCTTTTGGCTTTAAGAATGGGAAAAAGTGACTCAGAAGCCCGAAGCCTCACGTTTGCCACCCTTGTAATAGCCAATCTTACCCTGATCATTGCAGGGCTTTCATGGGAAACAAGCCTGATAAGGATCAATCCGGAAAATAAGGCATTGTGGCTTGTGATCGCAGGAGCGCTAGGTAGCCTTTTTCTTGTTCTGAATATTCCTGTTTTAAGGAACCTGTTCCATTTTTCAGAACTTCATTTCAGTGACCTGCTGATCGTGTTCCTGGCCGGGGTTTCCAGCGTATTATGGTTCAGGATACTTAATATCAGGGTAAAGTGAACTAAATAAAAAATCCATGCAAAAGTATTTTATACATCTCTTTCGATTCTAGGCAATATGAAGGCATATGAGTTTGATTTCCCGGAGGATCGGTATTATATGAAAAATCACGTATGGCTGAAGCCTGAAAATGGGGAAATACTCATAGGCATAACCGAACTTGGCCAATCATTATCCAAAGGGATCGTACACATTGATCTTCCTGAAATAGGAGAATCAATCAAAAAAGGGGACATGCTTGTGGCATATGAAACGATAAAGGCAGTCTCCCAGATATCAGTTCCATTTGATACAAAAGTCACATCAGTAAATCAAAAACTCTGGGATGACCCGAATGTTATCAATAGTGACCCTTACAATGAGTGGATCGTAAAAGTAAAAGGGAAATTAGATGATAGCAAGGTAATGAAAGTTGAAGAAGCAACAGGATATTATGCCATGTTGATCGCTAAAGAACGCGAACGATATGCTGATAATTAACTTTATATATAGCAATGTAATAACCTAACAAAGAGGAAAAATAATGGTTGAAATAGAGGGACATAATCTTCCGGAAGAATTGTATTATACTAAAGATCACACATGGGCAAGGATTGAAGACAATGGTACTGTTACAGTTGGTCTTGATGCCTACGGAGCAAAAGCAGCAGGAAATATAGAATTTATTGACCTTCCCCTTGATGATGACGAATTCGAGGCAGGAGAAGCATTCGGATCGCTTGAATCAGCAAAATGGGTGGGCGGCTTATTGATGCCTGTTTCCGGTACTGTAATAGAAGTAAATGAAAATATCGAGGATGATCTTGATCTCTTAAAAGGAGACCCATATGGAGAAGGCTGGTTGATTAAATTAAAGCCCAGCAACCTGAAGGATGACCTGAAAAGTCTTGTTCATGGACTTGATGTAAGTCCCTGGCTTAAAAAAGAGATCGAGAACCGGAAGAAAAAATAGATTTCAGCTTTTGATCTCTTTTTTTATTTAAGGCAACTTTAAGAAAAGTTGTCATCGGGCCTTGCGCTTCTGTGATTATGCCTGCAAAGCTTACAGCCTCATTTCTTGAGTTCGTATATCAATCCGTTGATATTACACAACACAAAACATTTAAAGGATAATTGTTAATTCAATAAAATGTGGTTTTATGAGTGGGAAAATAATTCCTGAAAATTTTAAAGAATGCAATCTTGCGGATAGAATTCTTCTTACACTGCATCTTGCTGACAGGAGAGGGTATGGGATGTGTCTCGATCATATCTCAAAGATGCTAATATATGGGGAGTCAAACGAAGAGCAGGTCAGGCAAACGCTCTCTTCTATGCATTTGGTATCACACCAAAACGGTATATATTGCTTGAAAGGAAGTGAAGGTCTTCTTTCTG
>Ga0172443_1099_pt1 | contig 13759 bp, 12 predicted proteins | sample MayberryNE_Catta_6_FD_114741 | JGI IMG/M metagenome (GOLD analysis project Ga0172443, IMG submission 114741) | reverse complement strand
TAATTTTAGTTCATTTAAATTCGTAATAGCGTCCATAAGATCAGATAGAATCTTATGGACTTTAAAGATTTGTATTGATTAAAAAAAGAGTTTTATTCCCAAATTAGAAAAAATACACAAAGTATGACTGTACCCTTGATAGGCGCATAATCAAACCCTGCTCTAATGAGACATTTTATAATCTTTTCAGATTAAACAGATGGAAGTTTACTCACACTGCCACACCAATAGTAGATGTGAATTTATTTGGAGAATGTAAGGATGCAGCAAAATCATTTAGAATTCCCAGAGCTTTGGCATTCTCAATATATAATTCAACAGCCTCTTTTAGATTAAGAAGAGCTTCTTATGGTGCGTCACCCGCGCTGGCCACTTCAAGTTCAGGGCAAGGCCAATATCCCTTGTTCCCGATATATTAATAATCCACCTGCTCATTAAAGACCCCCGATACCAATGATAAGAACTCATTACTCAAACCAGATAACCCCGGAAATGAACAGCAACAGCGTCACCGTTTGCGGATGGGCGCATGAGATTCGAGACCTTGGCGGGATAATGTTCCTTGTTGTCAGGGACAGGGAAGGACTTATCCAGGTCACGCTTTTTAAGAAAGCTATTGATAAGAACGTGCTTGATGTGGTCAAGAACATAAGCCGCGAATCGGTCGTGTCGGTAACAGGGAACGTCAAGAAAGAAGCAAAAGCGCCAAATGGCTATGAACTTGTACCGACAGCAGTTACAGTACTTGGAAAAGCCGAATCCCCGCTGCCAATGGATACCACAGGAAAGGTGGATGCAGACCTTGACACAAGGCTTGATGTGCGTTTCATGGACATGCGGCGTCTCAGGACAACATCTATTTTCAGGATCCGCCACCTTGTTCTGAATAGTATCCGGGAATATCTTTGCAGGGAAGGTTTTGTGGAGATAACAACCCCAAAAGTTGTGGCAACAGCCACCGAGGGTGGAACAGCTCTTTTCCCGATCACTTATTTTGAACGTGAAGCATTCCTCAACCAGAGTCCGCAGCTATTCAAACAGCTTATGATGTCTGGAGGACTTGACCGCGTATATGAGATCGGCCCCATATTCAGAGCGGAGGAACATGATACGCGAAAACACCTGAACGAAGCTACATCTATTGATATTGAAGCCAGTTTCATTGACCATGAAGATGCAATGGTGATACTTGAGAACCTTGTAAATCATGTTTACAACTGTGTTGCCAGGGACGGCCAGGTATATTTGAAAAACCTGGGAGTGGAAATAAAGATCCCCGGGCTTCCTTTTAAGCGGATTACCTATGATGAAGCCATCAGGATCGCAAAAGATAACGGCGAACAGTTAGAATGGGGCGATGACCTTTCCACTGAATCCGAACACTCTATCGGGAAAACGATCGGCGAGCATTATTTCATTACTGACTGGCCCTCAAAAATTAAACCCTTCTATGCCCTCCCTTATGAAGATAAACCCGAACTGTGCAGGGGATTTGATATGATGCATCCGCGCATGGAACTTTCTTCAGGGGCGCAGCGCGTCCATAATTATGAAATGTTGAGGGAAAGGATAATAGCCCAGGGATTGGATGCCGATGGTTTTGAGTTCTATCTCAAGGCTTTCAAATTTGGTATGCCGCCCCATTCCGGCTGGGGATTGGGAGCAGAACGCCTGCTAATGACAATGCTTGGGATAGAAAATATCCGCGAGGTCGTATTGTTCCCGCGTGACAGAAAGCGATTATCTCCATAAATTATTTAACTTAAAAGTATGTTTATTAAACCAAAAGTAATATTTACCAAAAACTATTTGACCATTTTAACCATTAAGAGAACGAGGGATATGCATGAGCACTGAAAGGGACATCATAATCGAAAGACTTGAGCAAAAATTGGCTGCCAGGGATAAAGAGTTCACACAAATGCAGGAAGCATTGAGGGAATCAATTATAATTGAAATTGAAAAACGTTTTTCTGATAAGATAAAGCTTCGGGAATCCACGCTTGAGGATATTAGGGCAAAATTTGGCGAAAAGATCAATGAGATAATCCAGATGAACAAATCCCTCAGGGATTCCGTCATGGAGAAAAAGAAAACTGAGGCGGATACACTTCACCATTGCGAGACCCGCATGGAACGGATCGAACACAGGCTAATCGAGCTAAACAGCTCTTATGATGGGGTCATGAAAGAACTTCTGGACCAGAAATCGATACTCCAGGAAATAAAACCCAGGAAAACAAAGGAAGAGTTAAGGCCAAGGCAGGAGGTCAAGCCAAAAGAAGAAGCAAGACCTAAAGAAGAAGCAAAGCCTGCAGAGAAGCAAAGGCCAAAGACCCAGTACATCATAGCTGATAATTATGTTCCCAGGGAAAAGAGAAAACCGCAGCCCATTATAGAAGCTGAAGAAAAGCCAATTGATGCGGATGAGAAGGCAAAAGAACAATTCAAAAAACCAACAACAAAGAAAAGTGAAAAGATAATGGAAGGGGTGGAAATAAGCGAGACCTTGAAAAGAGGTAAATAGTGCATATCAAAGAGATAGAACTCCAAAACTTCAAATCCTTCGGAAAAAAAGTTAAAATACCTTTCTTTGATGATTTCACTACCATTTCCGGCCCAAACGGAAGTGGTAAATCCAATATAGTAGATAGCATCCTTTTTTGCCTTGGCCTCTCAAATTCCAGGGTTTTGCGCGCCGAGAAACTTACAGACCTTATTTTCAACGGGGATACTAAAATAAAAAGGGATTTTGCCCAGGTCACGATCCGTTTTGACAACACTGACAGGGAAATGCCGGTGGATTCGGATGAGATAGTAATAACACGCAAAGTAAGACGTACGGAATCGGGTTATTACAGTTACTACTATTTCAATGAAAAAGCAGTAAGCTTAAATGATATCCATAATTACCTTTCAAAAGCCAAGATAACGCCTGAAGGTTATAATGTTGTCATGCAGGGGGATGTCACAGCTATTATCGAAATGACCCAGACGGAAAGGCGTAAAATAATTGATGAAATCGCCGGAGTTGCTGAGTTCGATGAGAAAAAAGACCAGGCGTTAAATGAACTGGATATAGTCCGTGAAAGGATAGAACGGGTGGATATCATTCTTGCTGAAGTCGATGACCAGATTAGTAAACTGAAGCAGGAAAGGGACCAGGCCCTAAAATACCAGTCGCTTCGCGATGAAAAGAGAAAATACGAAGGTTATATTCTTCTTGCCAGACGAAAGGATGGAAAGTTGGAACTGGAAAGGCTCAACGGGGAATTGCAGGATAAAGAGACTAAAAAGATTGAAATCATAAACCAGATCGAAGAGCGCAAAAAGGAACTCCTCGATATTGAACAGGAACTTTCAGGCCTGAATTCCCTCATCATCCGGAAAGGGGAAGATGAACAGATAGCCCTTCGAAAAGAGGTTGAATCCATAAGGGGTGAAGTTTCCCGATGCGTTAACACGATAGAACTTGCAGAAAATGAGATCAATGATATCGACTCCCAGAAAAGGAAAGCCTTCCTTGATATCGATGCTATCCAGGGCAAAGTAAAGGAGTTCGATTCAAAGCTGAATGAAGAAACCCGGCGTAATGAAACCATAAAAGGAGAGATCAATGATAAAAATACACAGCTGCTGATCTTAAAGAGCAAGATTTCGGAAGTTGATGCAAAGTTCGCAGAAACGCGTGACAGGCTTTCAGCGGCAAAGCTTGGTCTTGAGACCCTGAAGAACGAAAAAAATGAACTGATGCGTGAGGAAGACCGTTTGCTTGACGCTGCGCGAAGGAAATCATCGGAAAGCAGGGACAGGGAGCTTGAGACAGAAGACGCGGTTTCCAAAATGAAGTCGGCTGATTTTGATACTGCAAATGCAAAGGCCGGAATCGAAGAAATAAATGTAAAGAAACGCGAGCTTTCGCGGGATATTATCGACCTTGAGAAAAACAGGGTGCAGATCAAGAGCGTTATCTCAGATATCGAGAATACGCTAAGGACTTTCCACCAGGAGTATGCAAAGTCAGAGGCACGGATAAAAGCTGCGGCTGAGATCAATTACAGCGGGCCTGTGGAGGCAATCATTAGCGCCCGGAAGAACAAGGAATTGCCGGGTATCTATGGCACGATAGCTGAACTTGGCAAAGTTGATAAGAAATATTCCGTCGCCCTTGAGATAGCAGCCGGGGGCCGGCTCCAGTCTGTGGTCGTTGATTCTGATGAGGATGCTGCAAGAGCGATCAATTATTTGAAAGAACGCCGCCTGGGCAGGGTGACGTTCCTGCCTCTTAACAAGATGGAGCCGATGCAAAAAATGTCAAAGACCGAAAAAGAAGGTATAATCGATTATGCTATCAATCTTGTGAACTTTGAAAGGAAGTTTGACCCGGCGTTCTGGTATGTCTTTCGTGACACCCTTGTTTCGGAAAATCTCACAACTGCAAGGCGGCTCATGGGTAACAGGCGGCTGGTGACTCTTGATGGTGAACTCCTGGAAAAAGGCGGAGCAATGACAGGCGGTTCTATCAAATCAAGGCTGTCATTTGCAAGCAGTGAGGAAGATAATATCAAAAAGATCGCAGAGCAGATAGCGGAATATGATGGCAGGCGCAAATCCGCCGTAAATAAATTTGAAAAACTCGAAGATAATATTGCAGAGGTCAAAAATGAATCTGCAGGTTTTGATAATGAGATAACAAGGTTAAAGATGCAATTAACAGAGATCGAAGGGCGCGGTACCCGTCTGGGTGAATTGATCAAAACCAGGAACATGGAGCTTAAGGAGATCGAGGAGGCCCGCATAAAGATAAAGAAGGACATGGATAATGTCGAAGAGCAAAAACGCCAGAAAGATGCTGCAATTAACACAGTACTTGAGGAAATAGGTAAGATCGAAGTGTTGTTGAAAGGCTCTGAGGTCCCCGAACTTAACAACAAAGCATCACAGGTAGAAGAAGAGATCCGGAGACTTGAGAGCAGGATCCGGGATATTGAAGCAGGGATCAATGCAGTCACGCTTGAGCGTAAATATTCCCAGGCCAAGATTGATGAGACACGACAAAGTCTTTCCGGGCTTGATAAAAAGAAAGATGAACACCGCGAGAAGATAAATGCTCTTAAAGAGCGGATCAAGGCACTTGAAACCGAACTGAATCTTAAGAACTCGAGGGAAAAAGAACTGGGTGGAGAACTACTTGAGCTTCAGGATAAAAGGGCGAAGGTCCAGAAAGAATATTCATCCCTGAAGGACAGGCTTATGGATACTGAAAGGCTGCAAATCGATATTGACAGGAATCTGCAAGGCTTATATTCCACAAAAGATGCATTGACAGAGCAGATAATCAAACTTGATAATGAGATCGCAGGACTTGGTATCGAAAGAAATGAAGAAATACCTTCATCAGAAGCGATCAATCAGAGGATACAGGCTCTTACGAGGGCGATGGAGAAACTTGAACCTGTGAACATGAGGGCAATAGATGAGTATAACGAGGTGGAGAACAGGCAAAAAGACCTTAAATCACGTCGGGACATACTGTTCAATGAAAGAGAAGAGCTTTTGATCCGTATCAAGAAATATGAGGAACTTAAAAAAGAATCCTTCATGGATACTTTCAATGGCGTTAATGAGCAGTTCAAGCAGGTCTTTTCGGAATTATCCGAAGGTACAGGCTCGCTTTTTCTTGAAAAACCCGATGAGCCTTTCACAGGAGGCATGACAATAAAAGCCCAGCCATCCGAAAAGACATTACAGCGCCTTGAAGCCATGTCGGGCGGCGAGAAGAGCCTGACCGCATTATCGCTGCTTTTTGCAATCCAGCAGTACAGACCGGCGCCGTTTTACGCGTTTGATGAGATCGATATGTTCCTTGACGGCGTGAACGCGGACAGGGTGGCAAGACGCATCCAGAAATCAGCCGGAAATGCACAGTTCATCGTGGTCTCTCTGCGAAAGCCTATGATAGAGGCGGCCAGGCGCACGATAGGGGTTGCGATGCAGGAGAACAATATTTCGAGTGTGACAGGGATTAAGCTGAATTAAATTTTTCATTAGTAATGATTATATATAATATAAAATCAATTTTGCTATTATGAACAAGGAAACTTAAAGAGATAATAATCCAGCAAAAAACCGAACTTGAAAAAAAAGACAGGGGAATAGAAAGAAAATCTCTGGCTCAAATTGAGAAGTATCTTAGACTTCCACATGCAGTCGTAATAACAGGGGTCAGAAGGTGTGGAAAGTCAACGATACTTGCCCAGATAATGGCAAAACACATGAAGAACGATTATTATTATTTGAACTTTGAAGATGAACGCCTCATACAATTTTCTGCAATGGAAGATTTCGATACGCTTTATCAGTCATTCCTTGAACTTTATGGAAAACATCAAACCATCTTTTTCGATGAGATCCAGAATATCGAAGGGTGGGAGCGATTTGTAAGTCGAATGATCGATTCCGGCTTTAAATAGAAGTAAAAGCATTTCAGGAGATCGCTGGTTTCTTGATGGCAAATATTTCAAACAGAATAAGTTATAATAGAATAAAAGATGTATTTGATCTCGGAAGCACGAACACAGTAAAAAACTTTACAGAATATCTTGAAAACAGCTTTCTTATCTTTTTTGTAAACCAGTTCTCATATTCAAAAGGAATACAGGCTGCATCCCCAAAAAAAGTCTATTGCATTGACACGGGATTAAGGAACATTGTATCATTTCGATTCTCTGAAGATACCGGAAGGCTTGTTGAGAATGTGGTTTTCCTGGAACTGAAAAGAAGAGGAAAGGAGATTTATTACTGGTCAGGCAAAGGCGAGGTGGATTTTATAATAAAAGAAGGACTGCATGTAAAGGAGCTTATCCAGGTATGCTGGAATATTGATGATGAAGACAAAAAGAATGATGAATTGAAAAGTTTAATTGAAGCAATGAATGAATTTAGTCTGAAGACAGGGCTTATGATAACCGAAGACTCTGATCTTGAGGAAAAAATTGATGGGAAAAGAATAAAATATACGCCGTTATGGAAATGGCTGCTTGAGATCATTTAACTCGGCTCATCAAGCATATTTTCTCAAATCCACGACTTCGTAATTTAATCCTTCGGATTCAAGCCTGTTAAGCAGGCTTGGGACTTCTTCATCCACAGAAACCACAAGAGAGGAAAGACCGTGATAAGCAGCTTCAACAACCGATTCTTTTGCCCCGAAAAGAATATTTGGCCGGACATTTATTTTTCGAAGAGAGACGAGAGCCTCGACACCTATTGCTGCAATATAGGGCTTTCCCTGCGATCGGTTCTTTAGCATTTCATAATCCACGCTTCTTGAGCCTCCTTTTTCAACGCGGGACACTTTGCATATAGTTATATTGACGGGTGGAAAACTTATCATCCCTTTCAGGTCCGTTACTCCCACATCCTCTCCTTCCTCTGCGTCCGAAATTGTAATCCCGGTGACATCCCCTTCTTCACCTGCATATAAAAGCCCGTTTTCCATCATTAAAGAGACGTGCTCTCCCATGGAAAACTTTTTCCTAGCGATAGCGGTAGCGACAGAGACATGGCTTACTATATCTTCCATGACAAAACGGGCATACTTTTTTAACTCTATCGCCCTTTCAAGAACCCATTCAACACCATTTTTAGTTACACGGTAGCGGACCCGCCCATCCGAATATAAGAAACCTTCCGAGACCAGGTCTTTGATATACTCTGAGACCGCCTGGGGTGTTATGCCTATGCTGTTTGCGATTTCCTTCTGCATGACATCGGGCTGGTGCGCCGCGATTTCAACAAGGATCTGGAATTTGGTTATTTCTTTTTTACTCCGCAGTATCATTCGGTTTCCCCGAATATTTCGATCCTCTGTCCTTTCACTGTCAGGATCGGTGAACGTCTTGCCACAGCGCGGATATACATAATACTCTTATCAATGACCCTCTGGAGGCCGTTCATGGACTGGTTCCCTGCTTTTACTTCTTTTTCTATCAGGTCAAGACATGTCCTTAATTCATTATCGCTCTTGAAAGTGACCATTATCATATCACTCAAATCCTCAACAGAACACTCGAAATTGACCTGTACCCTTGAATAAGACGAATGATATTCTTTTTCAGGTGTTTTTCCTGGCTGGGGCATTCTCCATTTGCTCTCAACAAATCCGCTTTTCTTCAATATTCCCAGGCTTTCAGTTGGCTTGAAACCAACTTCCTTTTCTATATCCTCTTCGGTTTTCCAGCCGGTTTGAAGGCAGTCAAATACTTTTTTGTGGGATTCAATGCCAAAGGCACGTAAAAGCGGAACTATATCTGAAGGTTCATTAATAATACGAATTCTTTTTCCCATGGATGATCTCTCTTTATAACCCTCCTATTTGTTTTATAAAAGGATAAATGTTTTGAAGAAACTATATACCATTAAATATATTTATTCCCATTGTCAAAACCGTCATTATAATACCGGCCATCAAAACGCCCGCAAATATTGCAGGAAGAGCATTCTTGAACTTGAATCCGAAAACAAAAGCCGCTGAGCAACCTGTCCAGGCGCCCGTAGCCGGCAAAGGTACGCCCACAAACATCGCCAGTCCTATTGATCCGTATTTTTCAAAGCTTTCATTGTGCTGGCGGTGAGTCCTTGTAAAAAGCCATGTAAAAAACCGGTCCCATGATTTCCACCTGCGAAGATAATTCGATACGGGCTCAAGATATAGGAGAAGTGGAATAACGGGCAGCATATTACCTATTATCGAAAGGATAAAAGCGGTAATCGGATCCATCCCGAATCCATACGGGGGTTTTAGGATGGCTATCGGAATAGAAAGCCTTAATTCCCCAACAGGCAGAGCTGCCATGAATATAACTGCAAGCCATGGCGGCACTGAACTGAATAAATCCAGAAGAAAAGCTTCAAGCGTCATTTCTTATTCGCACCGCAAAGTATAAAGTGGGCGATCAGTGCTTCAAGCTGGATGCGCTCGTTCGCTCCTTCAGCCATCCTGAAATCGATCTCACCGATCCGGTCGATCAGATCGACTTTCAGCTTATCCGGAATTTGCATATCTAACATCGCACGGTATATCTGTCCGATTATGTCCTCACCTGAAAGCCCCTGCTCGATCAATAAGTTATCAAGCTGTCCGCGTGCTTTCATGAAATTCCCATCAAGTGCAAGTTTTATCAATTCAACCACTTCTTCGGGTTTTGCGGTAGCAGTGGTTTTATAAATAGCATCCAGATTTACGGTCTTATCAAGCATCGCAGCCGCCTGGAGGGCATTGATGGCGCGGCGCATATCTCCCGCTGCCACATATCTTATAGCTTCCAGGCCGTCATCCGTCAGCGTCACCCCCTCGATGCTTGCGATATGTTTTATCCTTTCCTCAACAGCCGCACTTGATATGGGTTTAAATCTATAGACAGCACATCTTGACTGGATCGGTTCTATTATTTTAGAAGAATAATTGCAGGAAAGGATAAAACGGCATGAACTTGTGTATTTTTCCATTGTCCTCCTGAGCGCCGACTGGGCATCCGAAGTCAGAGCATCGGCCTCATCAAGGAATATTATCTTGAATTCCGCTTCGCCAAGCGGCGCAGTCCTTGCGAAGTTCTTGATTTTTGTCCTCACTACATCGATCCCGCGCTCATCGCTTGCATTCAGCTCTGTGAAATTATTCATCCAGCTCTCACCGAAAAGTTCCCTCGCCACACAAATAGCAGAGGCCGTTTTTCCAACACCCGGAGGTCCGGAGAAAAGAAGATGCGGAAGGTTCCTCGACTGCACGTATGATTTAAGGCGCTTTATGACCTCCTCCTGCCCCACTATATCATCAAGTTTTTTGGGGCGGTATTTTTCGATCCAGATTTCCTCTTTTAGCATTCAAACCTTATTAAGAAGAAGGTATTATTTAAGTTTCCTCTATCCTGAAATTCCTCATAAAATGCGGTGAGATTTACCTCGTCTGGTCTGCGGACACTAACATTAGGTCAGTTATTTTTCCATGACTACATAGTATTGGAGCGTATTGCAATTTTGTCAAATATATTTGTATAAACATTATTGTTTTAGTTTACACCAAAGCACTTGGATAAGAATATATGTGTGTAAAATAATATATATTTTAGAGTGAGGTTGGTCATGAAACTCTATGAATATGCGGCAAAAGAGATTTTTTCAAAATATGATATCCCCATCCCTGGAAGCAGCCTTGTTTCGGATGCAGATGGCGCCCGGGAGGCTGCACGGAAAATGAAAGAAGTTGTTATAAAAGCCCAGGTGCTGACCGGAGGGCGGGGAAAAGCCGGGGGGATCGCAAAAGCGTCAAGTCCGGAGGTAGCAAAGATCAATGCAAAGCGGATACTTGGGGTGTCAATAAAAGGATTTCCGGTTAAAAAAGTGCTAATAGAAGAATACAGGGAACCCCTGAAAGAGATGTATCTTGGGATCACGATCGACAGAAAGAAAAAATGTCCTGTCATAATGGCAAGCCCGCATGGTGGAATGGATATCGAAGATATTGCAAGGAATTCTCCTGAAAAAATTACTGTGGTGCCCATCCATCCGCTTACAGGTATCCATGAATACCAGGCAAGGATGCTTGCAAATTCACTGGACAGGAACAAAGCCCCGGAACTTATTGATATTATAAAAAAACTGTATGGTGTTTTTACAGACTATGATTGCCAGCTTGCTGAGATAAATCCACTGGCACAGACAATAGACGGGATAATTGCTCTTGATGCAAAAATGGTAATTGATGATAACGCCTTATTCAGGCAGGATTTCCCTGAAGAGGAAAACGGCTCTCCTGAGGAAACAGCCAGAAAGAACGGTATGAGTTATGTCGGGCTTGATGGTGATATCGGATGCATAGTAAACGGCGCAGGCCTTGCAATGGCAACACTTGATATGATAAAACATTATGGGGGGGAGCCTGCTAATTTCATGGATGTTCGTGCCGGAGCTAATGCACAGCAGATAAAAACAGCGCTCCAGATAGTCTCATCCAACAGTAATGTTAAAGCTATCATAATTAATATTTTCGGGGGTCTCACAAAATGCGATGAGGTCGCAAGCGGAATTATCGATATATTGCCGGAATTGGAAATCCCGCTTGTTATCAGGCTTTCAGGAACAAATGAGATAGAAGGAAGAGCGATGCTTGGAAAATACGGGATACACATGGCAGCGTCAACCGAAGAAGCTGCAAAGGGGGTTGTAGAGCTTGGGCATCCTGATAAATAAAGATAGCAGGGTACTGGTACAGGGCATTACCGGAAAAGAAGGGGCATTCCACACAAAACAAATGATAGATTTTGGAACTAATATCGTTGGAGGTGTAACTCCCGGAAAAGGAGGGATTGAGGTACAAAATAGGCCGGTTTTTGATTCCGTGAAAGAAGCAATGGATGAAACAGGTGCGAACGCATCCGTTATTTTTGTTCCGCCGCAGTATGCCGCAGATGCGATATTTGAAGCAATAAATAGCAGGATCGAATTGATCGTATGCATCACAGAAGGGATACCTGTGCATGATATGATGCGGGTATGCGCATATCTAAAAACTTCATCATCAAGGCTTCTGGGACCGAATTGCCCGGGCATCACAAATCCCGGCTCTTCAAAGCTGGGGATAATGCCAAATCCGATTCACAGGCCGGGTAATATCGGAGTTGTGTCGCGAAGCGGAACTCTGACTTATGAAATCGTAGATATGCTTACGAAAAATGGCCTGGGGCAGTCAACTTCCGTTGGCATCGGAGGTGACCCTGTTAACGGGACTTCATTTGTGGATATACTGGAATTGTTTGAAGATGACCCTGAAACACATGCAGTAGTACTGGTGGGTGAAATCGGGGGCACCGCCGAAGAAGAATCCATTGATTTCATAAAGCAGATGAGTAAACCTGTTATAAGCTACATAGTAGGCATTTTTGCACCCCCTGGAAAAACAATGGGTCATGCCGGCGCCATCATATCGATGGGTGTGGGGACAGCGCTTGAAAAAATACAGGCATTTGAAAAAGCCGGGATCACTGTGGCAGAAAGCCCTTCGGGAATTGTCAGGTCATTAAAAAGTATCCTGTAAAATTAATAGAGCTTTGCACTGGGCTGATGAAAAATGACGTTTTTCCCTGATTTCCCATATCGTAAGATCGTATCATTTTTGTTCCTATTTTGTTAATTTTGAAAGTTGATTCTATATTCAACAGATTGTTACCTTTTGTACATATTTGCGATAAATATATCAATAGTTATAATTAATCAAGAGTATGAAAAATGAAACTGAATACAAAAGCCCAAGTAGAAAATTAGTCACTTTTTTTGAGAAAAGCCGTGATCAGTGGAAAGAAAAAAGCTCCGAGGCTAAAGCAAAAGTTAAGCAACTCAATAATCGAGTTCGTTTTTTGGAGAAAAGTAAAGAGAAATTGAAAAGTGAAATAAAATCGCTCAAAATAGAACTTGCCAAGACGAAAGCCATGAAAAAAACAGAAGAAATAGAAATTGATGAACAAAAAAAAAGTCCATAGACAAATCTATAATTTCAGCATGTATTGAACCATTTAATATTATTCCATTCCATCATAGATATTCTATCGGTCATATAATAATTTTTATTACTTTTGTCTTATCAGCAGCTACGAGTCTTCGTTGTGCAAGCCGTGTTTTCGAAATTATGATGAATTTTTTGAAAATACCATTGCCATCACCATCCTGGTACTCAGGCCGTCTCTGGTTACTTAGGGTGGGTTATTATAAACTCAAATGTTTTGTGATCCTAGGCATCCGATGTTCCTCATTACCACCTCGCGGTAACTGTGTCAGTCATGAAGATGTTGAATCGATTTGCTTGGATCCAGTGAAAGAATCAAATGGAAAAATTGTTTGGCAGCAACTCGAAAAAGCCATTGAGAAAACAGGAATTCCGAGAGAAATAATAGGAGACCATGGTTCTGATTTGGCAAAAGGTATCAAAGATTTTTGTCTACAACATCAAGAGACATGCTATATTTATGACATTAAACACAAGACGGCTGCTGTGTTAAAGCATGAACTTGAAAATGATGAAAAATGGCTTAAGTTCATTGAACTTGCCAATAAAACAAAAGTAAGTGTCCAGCAAACAATATTGGCATGTCTGGCACCGCCAAATCAAAGGTCAAAATCACGTTACATGAACGTTGATATTCTGATCAAATGGGGATTACAAACACTCGCTTTTATTGATCAACAACAGAAAGAGAAGAAGAATAAGTTTGACAATGATCAAATTGGAGAAAAGCTGGGATGGATAACAGCATTCCGTAAGATGCTTATAGAATTGGAAGATGTTCTTCAGATAGTTGAAACAACGGAAAGTTTTGTTAGAAAAAATGGTTTGTATAACGGTTGTCATATCGAACTGAAAGATTCAATGGTTTTGATGGCTAATACAGATCGAGCAAAGAAAGTTAAGGGACTACTTCTTGCTTTTGTTGAAGAAGAATCGTCAAAAGCAAAACCAAATGAACGGTTGCTTGGAAGCAGTGAAGTTATTGAATCAGTATTTGGAAAATTGAAAGGAATTGAACAAGACCAGGCAAAAAGTGGATTCACTAATCTTTTGTTGAGTACTGCCGCAATTGTTTCAAAAACAACAGAGGATGTTGTTGAAAAAGCAATGAAAGCAGTTCCAACCAGAGAAGTTCTTGATTGGTGTAAGAAGAACATCGGGCAGTCTGTTCAGTCTATGAGAAAAGAAGCATTTGCATTT
>Ga0172443_1098_pt1 | contig 13914 bp, 12 predicted proteins | sample MayberryNE_Catta_6_FD_114741 | JGI IMG/M metagenome (GOLD analysis project Ga0172443, IMG submission 114741) | reverse complement strand
AACCGGGTAAAGCTGGCACTGTAGCCACATACCAGCCGTCTTCGTCTTTTTCCAATAATACTTTAAATTTCATCAAAATGCCTCAATTGATGTCTATCAATAATATGTATTGAAGAGATAAAGTATTTATGGTATCAATTTATTCAAATCTTGATAGTCTTTCCGAAGATATTTCTCTATCCTGTCCATTCTTTCCCTGATATTCTCAACACTATTCACATAGGAAAACCGGATATATCCTTTTGCGCCATCCTCGAACTCACAAATAAAACCGTATATAAATGTGCAGTCCGATAATGAAAGCCAATGTCCAGAGGATATAAGCTGACCTCATAAATAATTTAAAATTATCTGGCCCTTTGATGATTCTGGAATATGCGAGATTTATGTATATCCACAATCCGATCAATACTATTCCCAGTGTGTGGTGAAATAGTATCTCAAGATCGAATAATATGCCGTTTTTTACAAAACCCAGCATTGAAGGCAGCATAAAAAATAATATTGCTGCTATTTGGATAACGACTGCAATTCGATTAATACTGCAATGCTTTCGTAAATCCTTCTTTCTTACAATAAATGAAGAATAAGAAAGGAGTATCATAAGCAATATCTGGACTGTAAGATTTATCATTACCAGGGTTTTCACATTCACATCAAATGCCATTTTCTATCACCAGCCGAAATTATTTATCATAAATCACAGGATTCTTTTTCATCTATCCTGAATGTAATATATTCATAGATAATTGTCTGGACGACAACAATAATTATCGGGCCCAGAAGCAACCCTTTTGCTCCGAAAATAATAGGCCCCGAAAAAAAACCAATGAATATTGCAAGCGGATTGATATCAGCTTGTTTGGACCCAAAATATGGCTGCAAGACCATAGGGATAAAAACAGATAGTATAACCACACCAAAAACCAGAACGCCTCCTGCTGCAAATGTATTTCCGATATAATACATGTATGCTGCGGCCGGAGCATAAACCATCCAGGTCCCAAAAACAGGGAGAAAACCGAATAATCCTGTAAGAATTGCAAGGAGAAATGCATGTGGCACTCCAAATATATAATATCCAATAAAAGAAAATGCTGATATGATCAAAGCCATTCCTATATACGACATAATGAGTACATCAAAGCTTTTTTTTAGACCTTTTATAATACTTGATATAAATTTTTCATCATCTTGTGGAAGAGTTGAGGCATAGTTTTTAACAGCACATATAATTTGAGGGCCATTTCGCATGAAATAATAAGTCGCATACATGAATATTACTATATCGAGTAGCAGAAGAGGGATAGTTGTAACAAAATCCGATACCAGGCTGATCGCAATTGATGAGACTGCGGAAGTTATCTCCCCGGCTCCAAGAGGTACATCGATGTAAGCTCCTAATCCCAATGACGAAATAGTATCTGAAAACACAGAAACAAAATATATGATCTTGCCACTGAGTCCGGTAATATCTCCAAATATCTGGCCAATATTTTTCATTATGTATGAAACCGCCAAAACGATCGAAATTCCTATAATGACCATAAGGATTACAAGAGCTGGAGAAAATAGCTTATGTGACTCCATCTTCTTGATCATCGGACTGAATATATATGTTGTTATTGCAGCAAGGATCAACGAAGTTATGAACGGATATATCATTATTGCTGCTATGCCCATGGCGACGAGGAAAATAGCTGGATGTGACCTTGAATGAAACCTGGAGGATAAAACCATAATACCACAGCACTATTTTGTTTGTTTGATATATATAAGTGCCTGTAGAAATAGTCAACAATCATGCTTCTTGCACTCTCGCAACATTTCCTCAAAAGTATAATGTTCGGGAATGACACCCACATTTACCCCAAACCCGATCAATGTATCACGAGTGGGTTTACCAATAGCTGCTACCACCTTTTGATTCATAATCCTGATGATTTCATCTTTTTCTCCCATCTCCCGGGCAAGCGCCATGAAATTCCTGACCATCATTGTGCTTGTGAAGGCAAAAATATCAACTTCACCTGCAAGCGCCCGTTTGAAAAGCGCAACATGTCGTTCATCTTTTGGGCTGATGATCTGATATACTTGTGTTTCATGCACAACTGCTCCTTTTTCAAGAAGACCCCTTACAAGTTCAGGAGCTCCATGGCTGCTCCTTGCGATCTCGATACTTGCACCTTCTATTCCTGAAAGTTCTTTAACAAGACCTGCAGAACTGTAAGAACCGGGCATCATAGTGACATGAATTCCGTTTTTCAACAGTGCATCTCTTGTCTTCGGGCCGATCGCTATAACATTGGTTTCATTGAGCCGTTCAATAAATTCATCAGGGTATTTCAACTTCAATAAAGTGAACTCGACCCCGTTAGCGCTTGTGAATATGATATAATCTGCCTCTCCCCCCATTATGCGATCCAGGAACCCTTTGAAATTTGAATCGGTCTTATCCATTACATCGATCATGGGCGCTGTTATAGTGGAAAAACCCATTGAAGATGCAAGTTTGACAGACTCTGCCAGGTAACCGGCAGGTCTCATAATGGCTATTACTTTCATTTCGATCTTTCAGGGAGCAAGTTCATGATGCAATTTTACAACATCACCTATTACGGTTACTGCCGGAGCTTTCACCTTTCGCTGTTTACAAAGACCAACAATATCAGCGAGCGTTCCAATAGTGACCCGCTGGTCAGGCCGTGTTCCTCTTTCGATAACAGCTACCGGGGTATCTACGGATTTACCGTGTTTTATTAATTCTTTCACATTACGCTCCAGCATACTGACGCCCATCAGGATGACAAGTGTTCCTTCAAATTTTGCAAGAAGTTCCCAGTCAAGAGCTGTTTCTTCCTTTTCAGGATCTTCATGTCCTGTTATGAAAGTGACCATGGATGCATAATCGCGATGCGTAATTGGAATTCCGGCATAAGCAGGGACTGCAATTGCTGAAGTGATCCCGGGAACTACCTCGACCTTGATACCTTCTGCTGCAAGAGTCTGGGCTTCCTCGCCTCCGCGGCCGAATAGATACGGGTCTCCGCCTTTTAAGCGCAGGACGATCTTTCCTTCTTTTGCCCTTTTGACAAGAAGCTCATTTATCTGCCACTGGGAAAGCTTGTGATTCCCTGCATATTTACCAACATCGATTTTCTCTGCCGATTCCGGCAGCATTTCAAGTATCGCTTTACCAGGAAGCTGGTCATAAAGAATGACCTCGGCGCTCTCTATTAGTCTTTTTGCTTTGATCGTCAGAAGCTCCGGGTCACCTGGACCTGAGCCTACAAGATAAACTTTCCCGTTCATTATTATCCTCTTTTGGCTGCAAACATTTTTACTGCTTCATCAACAAGTTTGCCGCCGCCTTTTTTATTCAACTCATTACCGATTCGCTCGGCTTCCTTTTCATACTCAGCGGGGTTTATAAATTCATCTATTTTTACGCACCGCTTCCCATCCACTGAAAGAACCTCAGTACGGATGTGTATTTCATTTCCCTCTGTTTGTGCAAAAGCCCCGATGGGAACAAGGCAGCCACCACCAAGGATCCCGATTATAATTCGTTCAATATGTGTTTCAAGACGCGTCTGTTCGTCATTTAAAACAAGGACTGCATTTTGCGCATCTGTTCCTTTCCTGGTAACTATGACCACTGTTCCCTGGTTAGCAGATGGGACAAAATCGTCAGGATCAAGGCGTTCTCCGGGCAGATCCCATTTCAGTCTCTCAAGTCCGGCTTGCGCAAGGAAAATACCGTCATATTGCCCTTCCTTAAGTTTACGAAGACGTGTGTCGATATTACCGCGTAACTCCTTTATGATAAAACCTGATCTGTACCTGGATAGCTGGGCGCGCCGTCTCAAGCTCGTAGTTCCAATGATCGAACCTTCAGGAAGATCTTTTAATTTCGTATTGTTGCGTGTAAGCAGGAAATCATAGGGCGAGTCGCGTTTCATTACAGCAGCTATTGTTAGTTCAGGAGGGCGTTCGGTAGGAACATCCTTCATGCTGTGGACAGCGATATCTATCTCGCCAGCCAGCATCATATCGTCGATCTCACGCACAAAGACCCCGAAACCCTGCACTTCATGCAGCGGCCTGTCTGTGAATGTATCACCTGATGTTTTGATTATTTTAATTTCCGTTTCTATTCCGTTTTTTGAAAGGAGATCTTTCACTATGTTTGCCTGCGCAAGAGCCAGTTTGCTGCCCCTTGTTCCTATACGCAATGGTTTTTTTGGATTTTTCATTTCAGGTTCCGTTGGTAAGCTTTTAATGTTTTTTCTATGTCATCTTTCGAATGGGCAAGAGACAGGAAGTTTGTCTCAAACTGAGACGGCGGCAGGAAGATGCCATCATCAAGCATCTTCTTGAAAAATACATTGAATTTAGCTGTATCACATTTCAGGGCTTCCTGATAATTAGAAGGCATATCCCCGAAGAATACCTTGAACATGCTTCCCACACCGCTCACGTTGTAATCAAGCCCAAGATCGGTTATAATATCAGATAACCCTGACCTTAATGAATCCCCCGCGCTATTCACTTTGTCATGGACTTTTTCTTTTTTGAGTGTTTTTATCATGGCAAGCCCTGCTGTCATCGAAACCGGGCTGCCATTGAATGTCCCTGCCTGGTAAACAGGCCCGGCCGGTGAAATTTTCTCCATTATTTCACGCTTTCCCCCGATCACACCGATATGGAAACCGCCGCCAAGTATCTTTCCAAGAGTTGTCATATCCGGTGTTATACCGTAATACTCCTGCGCCCCACCCATGGCAAGCCTGAATCCCGTGATCACTTCATCCAGGATCAATACGACATCATTTTCTTTTGTTACTGCGCGGACATCTTCCAGATACCCTTTTTTGGGTAATACCGGCCCGATATTTCCAAGTACGGGCTCCATAATTACTGCCGCAACATCATCTTTATAGGCAACAATTGCTTCTGTCATGGCCTCGATATCGTTATATGGCACCTGGAGCGTGTTTTTTGTGAAATCCTTCGGGACTCCGGCAGAATCGGGCGTGCCAAGGGTTGTTGCGCCTGAACCCGCTTTTACAAGCGCTGCGTCATGAGCGCCATGAAAGCCCCCTTCGATCTTGATGAACTTGTTCTTTCCGGTGAAACCTCTTGCTGCTCGTAGAGCCCCCATTGTCGCTTCTGTTCCTGTGGAGACAAATCGCACCATGTCAATGCTCTTGTATAGTTTGATAATTTCATTCGCAAGAGACACTTCAAGTTCGCTAGGTGTTCCGTAAAGCCAGCCGTCATCAAGCTGTTTGATAACAGCTTCCTTTATAGCAGGATGGTTATGGCCTAAAAGCAATGGCCCGTAACCCATAACGTAATCGATATATTCATTACCATCAATATCTGTTAACTTTGAGCCGTTCGCTCTTTTTGTATAAAATGGATATGGTTTTATTGCCCTGACGGGGCTGCTTACGCCCCCGGGAAGTATTTTCTTGGCTTCATCGAATAATTTTCTTGATTTCTCTGTTCCCATGGTTTACTCAAATTAGGGGTTAAACTAATATAATTTGTGTTTTTGTAAAAAAAGAAAAAACGTCCGGGCCGGGATTTGAACCCGGGTCGGAGACTCGACAGGCCTCCATGATAGGCCGCTACACTATCCGGACTTTGGGGGGATTTTCCTTTATGGTTTAGATGCATTTAAGTCTTTTGATAAGTAGATCTAAAATGAGCTGAATCATACTTATTGAGTCTTTATCTCATACCCATCAAACATCTTTCTCATAATGGTATCCTGGCACGTGCCAAATCCCGGAGTTGCGATCTTTTGACCATTCAGGTCATCGATCGAAGTAATATTAGAACCCGCCCTGACGACAAGGGAAGTTCCTCCGGAATTCACACCATTTACGATATGTATCCGCCCATTATCATTTATCTTATATCTTAAAAGCACTGAGGTTCCGGCTATTGCAGCATCAACTTCCCGGTGATTTAAGGCATCTGTTATTGCCCTGCCGCTTCTGTAACCTGTTAACTGTAGATTCTTTCCGGTAATAAGTCCGACCTTCTCAAAATAACCTCGTTTCTGAGCTATATATATTGCAAAATAATGTGAATTTCCCTCAATATATCCAAATCTGAGGCTTCCATTGACACCTTGAGGGACCCAATCCGGATCATCGTCCAGTTTTTTTCTTACCTCATCATAATATTTATTAATATATAATTTAGAGAGAAAATCATTAACATCCGTATATCCCAAAGAACTAACATTGTTCTTTAAAACATCGGCTTTACTCATAATGTCAATGGCTCTTTTTGTTTCGTTAAGATCGGGATATTCTATATAAACAGTATTATTGATGACTGCTGAGGTCACATTTTCATTAACTCCCGAGAATTCCTGCCCATATTCCAGAACTATTTCCCGGTTTACCGGATTATTAATGAACCTTGTTCCTTTAACCTCTGCCCAAACCAGGGCTTTTATCATATCTTCATCCTTCAGGTCTTCTGATATAGCCAGCACGCAAGATGGATGGTTCTCCCAGATATCCTTAGAATTTACAAGATACTTGCCATAACCTTCGGAAACCGCTTTTGAAGGGTTTGGCTCCCATGAAATGAAACCCGCGATGGAATCGTTCACAAGCGCCTTTGACATCTCATCTGCTGTCATCGATACCACAAAAATTGATTTTTGATCATTGGGTCTGGCAGTTTTTCCGGATATTTCATAAAACATGAGTCCTGAGGCCACTACCAATACGATCGCACCTAATACAATATAATTCTTCATATCATGATCAACCTTTCTTTAATTTGAAACTGAATGTACTGCCCTTCCCGGGTTCACTTTCTACTTGAATTACGCTTCCATGTGCCCTGATAATTCCGCTTGATATAGAAAGGCCGAGTCCGCATCCGCCCGTTTTTCTCCTTGAAGAACTGTCAACCTGATAAAACTTATCAAATATCTTTTCAAGTTTTTCTTTCTCAATCCCGATACCTGTGTCTTTCATATTGACCTCTATCCCATCCGCATCTTCTTTTGCGCTAAGGATAATACTTCCACCCGCCGGTGTAAATTTTAATGCATTCTCAAAGAGATTATTCACCACAATTATAAGCTTTTCCATATCAGCCATAACAGGGGATAGATCATCCGGAACGTCCATAATTATGGATATATTCTTTTTAAGAGCAACCTGTTTTATGTTCTCAAATGATGCATCTGCTATTTTCCTTATCCCGATAATATCCAGCTTGAGTTCTGTCTTGCCTGCTTCGATCTTTGACAGGTCAAGAATATCATTTATGAGCCTGGTCTGGCGGTCAATATTTCTCAGAATTATCTGAAGTATTTCTTTCCTGTCAGCAGGAACGATATTTGCATCAGATTCGAGATATTCAGCCGAGATCTTCATAGACGAAAGAGGTGTTTTCAACTCATGGGAAACAAGAGATAGAAAATCAGATTTCAATTCATCTAATTTTTTCAATTCTTCATTTGCAGCGGTAAGTTCTTTATTCTTTATTTCAAGGTCTTTATTTGCCACATCAATTTTCATTTCAAGCTTTTTCCTTATATCCAGGAGTTCACTTGCAGTTGAATTAAATATCTCGGTTAGCCGACCGATCTCATTCTTGGAAGATACAGGTATAGTCTTGAAATTCCCGCGAAGCATTCCAAGAGCCCCATCTTCAAGAGATTTGACGGGTCTTGTGATGTTACTGGAAACAACTAAAGCAAGAAAGACCACTCCCATTACTGCCAAAATTGAAATCCCGACCATCACCTGCCCCAGTATCAGTGCGCCGGCATAGGCTTCATCGATGTTCTTTTCTGCTATGAGTCCCCATCTGTAAAGAGGAAGCCAGTAATAAGAGCCAAGCACATTTTCTCCTTTATAATTGACATATTCATTGATACCGTTTTTTTCATATGTGACCTCCCTGACTGCAAAGTTATTATCAATGTTATTAAGGAGGATAAGTGACTGGTTCTCATGGAATATTATGTCCCCCTTCTGGTTGACAATAAATACCTCGCCTGATTTTCCGATATCGATATTTTCAATTATCCTGTATAGGCTCTCAAGGCTTATTCGTGCTGCAAAAACTCCCACTATTTCCCCATTCTTACGTACAGGATTGGTTATTATTATTTCAGGGGCATCTTCAGTATTGGATTTATAAACATCCGATATAGATATTTTTCCTTTTGAAGCCTCGATAAAATAAGTTTCTGTCCTTTCATTTCCTGTTCGATAAATATTAGAGAAGATTATATTCCCATTAAGGTCAAGTGTATAGAACTCTCTGTATACACCCCTGTGTTCGCGTTCAAAGGTGTCCAGGAACTCTTTGAAGCGTTCTTTTTCTGTTGTTAAGGTAACCGATTGGGATATTACACGGATATCATCTTTTCTTGCATCCATCCAGTTATCGATCACATTTCCGGTATTATCGGTTGCCCCAAGCAGGTTGGACATCACCGATTCACGGATAGCTAACTTACTGTATTCATAGGATATGTAAACAACCGCGGATAAAGGTACTACTGATATGATCAAAAAAAAGATAATCAGTTCTGACCGTAATCTCACATATCCCTCGCAATCTCATTTTTAATTTTTTGTCCTTCGAAGAACACTTTTTACGCGGGCTTTCAATTCATTAAGATTGAAAGGTTTTGTCACATAATCGTCTGCGCCAATATCCAGGCCTTTAACTTTATCCCTGACTGCATCTTTCGCAGTAAGTATAATAACCGGGATATTTTTTGTTATGGGATCTTTTTTTAATTTTTCGCACACTTCATAGCCGTCCATTTCAGGCATCATGAGGTCAAGAAGTATAATGTCGGGAATCTCGGTTTTAGCTTTAATGAGCGCCTCCAGGCCATTGCCTGCCCCGACAACAATATAATCTTCGACTTCAAGAGATCTCTTTAAAGGCAGAAGTGTATCGATCTCATCATCAACTAACAGGATCTTTGACCTCTTATCTGAAAATCTTTCTATCCTTTGTGCCACTTCATCTTCAGGAATTCCAAGTATTCCGGAAATCTCGGAATTAGATATTTTCTCATTTTTCTTTATTAATTCAATTATTTTATTATCTATATCCGCATTCATTGTTTTTCACCACCGTTCATCAGATGTTTCAGATCATCATTGATCTTTAGCAGGTATTTAGTCAGTTCGTTATCCATGTTCAGCCTGAAAACCCGGATCTGTTTTCCAAGCGGTTTTTCTGTAATTACATTAATTTCAAGGAGCGGCTCTATTACTCTTGATACAGTGGAATGGGAAAGGCCTGTAACTGCAGCGATCCCTGACAGGTATGTGTCATTATCCTTATTATCAAGCAAATGTTCAAGGACTACCAGCTGAGCTGTTTTGCCAAAGATTTTTTCAAGAAAATTGGGATTTTGCATAAATAAGATTAAGATTACCCTATTGTTATATAATAATATCCTTTTTTCAGCATCCCTATATATCAAAGTTTAAACCATAGCTAATATTTAAATTAATCACTATATTTTTAAATGCTTGAATTTGAATATGAATGACTTGAACTTGAATATGAATTACTTAACCGTAAATGTTATATACAATATAATATATGTATAGACTTGTCGATGAATAGTCCAGAATGAAATTGGGTGGCTATCGACGGGTTGGGGAGTGGAGGTTTTAAAAACTCAACCTGAAAGATCATAGGTGGGTTCATCAAATCTGCCAAGGTCATGGGTTTGAGATGATTAATTCAATTTCAAATAAATTAACAATCAGTAGGTAACTTTTTATTTATTCAGATTAATTGTATCTTGAATAAGAAAATCAACCACAGAGGACACAGACATGAGTTGTTTCTTCTCTGTGTCCTCTGTGCTCTCTGTGGTTTTTATAGATATGACGAAAAATATTGACGATGTAAAGAAACTCCCTGTCTCTCCTGGAGTGTATATCATGAAAGACAGGGAAAACAAGGTGATCTATGTCGGAAAAGCAAATTCGCTTCGAGGCAGGGTAAGCCACTATTTCAGGGAGCAGGAATCACCCAAAAACCGCCTCCTTATGAAAAATTTTTGGGATCTGGAATATATTACAACCGGAAACGAGATAGAAGCACTTGTTCTTGAATCAAATCTGATTAAAGAACACAGGCCGCGCTATAACGTAAAGCTCAGGGATGATAAAAATTATCCTTTTATCAAGCTAACCAATGAGAAATTTCCGCGCATATGCATTTCCAGGAGACGGGAAAGGGATGGGGCACAATATTTCGGGCCGTATCCAGGATCTAAAGCGGTAAGGGAAGTGATAAAAATGGCTTCAGGTCTTGGTATCAGGAGATGCAAGAAGAAACTACCCTGCCCCCCATGCCTCAATTATCATATTAAACAATGTGCTGCACCCTGTCTTGGTAATATCACGAAAGAGGAATATCTTGAAATAATAAATAATGTCACAACTTTCCTTAAAGGAAAACAAAATCAGCTAATCCAATCACTCAATATGGAAATGGAACGGCTTTCGCAAATGCAGGATTATGAAAAGGCTGCCCGTGTCCGCGACCAGATCAATGCCTTACTTGAGCTTTCCGAGAAGCAGCGGGTGAATCTTCCAGGCAGGAAAGAACAGGATATTATTGCATATGCAGTTAAAGGAAATTCTGGCAGCGCACAGGTATTCCATGTAAGTGGAGGAATACTCATCGGGAGGGAGACTTTTTCACTTGACACGGCAGGATCAGAAGAGAAAGAGATTCTTCCAAGTTTAATAAAACAATATTACCAGAATGTAGAACCTCCTGAAGAAATAATAACTCCAGAGGAAATTATTGATGAGACAATATCTCTATGGCTTTCAGGAAAAGGTTCAAAGGTCAAGACGCCAAAAAATAAAGTTGAGAAAGGATTGATGGATCTTGCCATGGAAAATGCCGGAATGCTACTTAAACAGGAAATACTTTCACGCAGTTTGGGGGCAAATGAGGCACTTTCCGGCCTTAAGGATGCATTATCACTTCCGGTTTTACCTTCATTAATAGAAGCCTTTGATATTTCAAACATCAGCGGAACGAATGCAACAGGCTCTCTCGTTTCATTTGAGAATGGGGTCCCGGATAAAAAGAATTACCGCAGGTTCAGGATAAAAACAGTTGAAGGTGCGGATGATTATGCTATGATCGGAGAAGTTGTGGGAAGAGCATATTCGAGGCGAATTGAGGAAGGAAAGCGAATGCCTGACCTGATCTTGATAGATGGTGGAAAGGGGCAGTTAAGTGCAGCTCAATATGCTATTTCAAGACTTGGACTGAAATTGAATATTGCATCCATCGCAAAGGAATTTGAATATATTTTTACTCCGGATAAGGAATCCCCGGTTATCTTACCACATGAGTCAGCAAGCCTTAAGTTACTGCAAAGGATCAGGGATGAAGCACACAGGTTCGCGCTTTCGTATCACAGGAAACTGCGTGGTAAAAAACTCACGGAATCTTTGCTTGACAGGATACCAGGGATTGGTATCAGGAAGAAACAGGCTCTTTTGAAGTATTTCGGATCAGTCGATGAATTAAGGAAAGCGGATATTTCTGAAATTGAAAAAGTACGGGGGATAACAGCAAAAGATGCAGAAAATATTCAAAAGTTTTTACAATCGGGGATTTAGAAAAATTTGAACTATTATCTATTGTATGAACTATTATCACGAATAATCATGATAAGCTTTAAATAGAATGAATAATCATTATGTATTGGTGATTAAAATGGAGACTTTAATACAACCAGACCTTGTAATGAAGAGAAAGATATGCGAGAATTGCGGTGAAGGTACTTTTGAATTTTGTGAAGATACGAGATTGGGCGTATATATCTGCACGGATTGCTCAGTACCGGGATAAGATCCCTATCGTCAGGTTTAATAGACATTCCTGCAATAAATGATGTGGAGGTATTCTATGGGATGCCAGCACTTAAAAAATACACGCTGTATGCTTGACCCGAAGTTTCATAAACCATCACAGGCTGAGATCACTAGCTTCTGTGATACTGAAAATTATTCGGACTGTCCGGTTGTCAATAAATTCAGCGGTCTTGAATGCATGTCTTGCAGTTAAATGATCATTAAACTTTTACTTTTTCAATGACGAATTTGCAATTATCATGTCCGGTACCATAACATTCTATTTCCTTTACCCTGAATTCTGATTTCAATTTACTGGACAAGACCCCTTCAATGATCCCCTCATCCATGGAACACAATGTTTTTCCCACATCTGGCATTTTGCCGCAATTATAACAACCAGTAACCGAAATTCCTGTTTGATCGCCTTTTAATAAGTTCATTTCCCCAAGTTCATGTTCCGCCCAAAAAACAGATAGTTCTTCAAGTATGCCTCCAAAACTACGGGATTTCAATTCCGGACCGATCTTTTCGCCAATACTGTTCCCAAGCGTTTTTAAAATAGGTGTTGGGTCTATTCCATACGCTTCCATTCCATATCGAAGTGTGCAGAAAAGTTTTTCTTTGAATGAATTCCCGTTCGATATTGAAATGCAATCCATTTGTATTTTATAATGGTTATTCAGTGGTGTCTGTGAATACGCAAGATATATAGCATTTAAAATAAAAAATTTTTTCCGTTTATCATTCGGAAATGTTTTTTCCCGGATAAGATCTAATTCCTTCAGATCGTTCAGGTGTACCGAAATCGTGGATTTTGCCTTCATAGATTTTTCCACAAGTTCATCAAATGATGCAGTCCCGTTTTCAAGGATTTCCAGGATCTTTAATTTTACCGGACTGTCCAGCGCTATCATACCATGATCGGTATATAAAATTGCTGTAGTCCGGCCTTGCATAGAGTCTAAATTGTTTTAGTAATATAAATACTGTTCGTTTATGTACGAAATTATATTTCCGGATAATGCAAAACTAATTTTTCGAAATATTATGAAACGTAGGTAACATAAATATGAAACCGTGGATATTATGACCTATCATGACCCGTGATAAACACACTATTAAATTCACAAAACCCATTTATTCAAATTCAGAAGGTTTGCAGCTTTCAACACCCGAAATAGTCGCAAAATATATCGCACGAAGGCTAAAGACAGATATAATCGCAGACCTGGGCTGCGGGATCGGGGGACAGGTTATTTTTTTTGCAAAAGAGTGCAGGAAAGTCTATGCAGTTGAAAGAAATCCTGAAAAGCTTGAGTATGCAAAACAAAATTGCAGGTTATATGGTGTTGACAACGTTGAATTCATACTCGGTGATGCGCTATCTCCTGAAATAAAAGAAAAAGTATCTGATGCTGACATCATTTTTTCAGATCCTGCAAGGCCCCTCTCAGAGAAAGAAAGGACCCTTGAGAATCTTGAGCCATCAATTCCTGAAATAATAAAAATATATTCTGATGTCACACCCGATCTTGCATTCCATGCACCGCCCCAGATGCCGCCTGAGCGGATCGTTCTTGATTGCGAGCGCGAGTACCTTTCATTGAACGGGCAATTGAACAGGCTGACATTATATTTAGGTTCGTTAAAATCCTGTGATAGAAGTGCTGTTGTGCTTCCCGAAGGTGTTAGGCTGGATTCATCCGATGCGCCCCGGATCAGGAAAAGTCCGGTTTGTGATTATGTTTATGAACCCGAGCCTTCTGTTGTTAAAGCAAAGCTCCTGAATGAATTATCGCAGAATCTGGCAAAAGAAAATAAAGATGTATTTTTCTATAAAGGTGATGAAAGGCGTACACTTTTGACTTCATCAAAGCTTATTGGTTCTGGTTTTTTTAAGGATAGTTACCGGTTTTTGGCCAGTACGGAAAAGAATATGTTAAAATTAAAAGATATATTAAAAACCCTGAAAGCAAAGAATGTTGTCCTGCGGTTTGATATTGAT
>Ga0172443_1096_pt1 | contig 14044 bp, 14 predicted proteins | sample MayberryNE_Catta_6_FD_114741 | JGI IMG/M metagenome (GOLD analysis project Ga0172443, IMG submission 114741) | reverse complement strand
CATTCAGAGTTAGCGAATTAAAATCATCTGAAGTAATAGCAACCGCAGTGCGGGCCGATAAAATAAATAACAACCATAATAATATAACCGAATACCATAAGATTTTTTTCATGCCACACCTCTCATTTATATTGTTTGAGTCATTTTAAAAATATGTCTCACTCATTCCATACAGTAAACACATATAAATATATCTCTGTAAAAAAATATAATTATTATTACTATTATAATACCGATAATATCATGATGATGACATATCATCAACTTCAGATAGCTTCTTAAATCAGCATATTGTAATCGTATTAATGATCCCTGATTACAAAGATATTGCAGAATATATTGTTAATAATTACAGGAACAAAGTTGTGGAAGCAGGAGTCGGAAGTCTTCCTCAGGTTGCTCTTCTCTTGAAAGATAAATTGGATGTTGTGACCACAGACATCAACGATCAGAAATATGCAGGAGTAAGATTTTGTAAAGATGATCTCTTCAATCCGGATATGGGAATATACAGGAATGCATCCCTTATTTATGCTATCAGACCACCCATAGATCTGCAGGATGCGATCGCGACAATCGCAAAAGAAGTAGGGTCTGACCTGATCATAAGGCCATTCGGGAATGAAAAGGCGGATTTGGGAAAATATTTTAAACAGCATTATCTTATAAATTATAAAAAAGCAAGATTCTATTTATACAAATCTTGAATCAATCGCAAATGCATCGGCTGCATGAAGTAATATTTGTGATTTCACACCTTTTTCACAAATCCATATATAAACTGAGTAATCGCTACCTAGAACAGGAAGAATATTTTGAATCAGGAAATTAAATTATTGACAATAGCAATATCGGTTTTCCTTATTGGATATTTTCTTGAAGAAATGATAGATTCATCGGAATCGGATATCAAAAAATCACTGGAAGAAACATCTGAAATCTTATCTGAACTATTCTCTGTATTCGCAGCAATTTCGATTTCTACTATAACATGGTTTGGATACAATAAAAGCAGGGATAATCATTCTCTTTTTCTGGGTACTGTTTTTTTTATTACTGGATTTTTAATCCTGCTTCATCTCCTTTCATATCCTTTTATGCCTGACTTCATAACCCCAAACTTACCTCATAAATCAGCAATTTTCTTGATGGAATCCCGCTTTATCCTGTCCATTTTACTTCTTATAAGTGTTTATGTGCATCAAGATTCACTTCCTAACTTGATTAACAAAAGGGCCATGATGTTGTTTGTAATGGTCGTTTTATCTCTCTCACTTGCTTTTATGTTCTTTTATGATAATAATATATTTGCGGCATATAAATTTATCAATAATTCCACTGTGAATGTGATTACATTCTTTATTGTTACAATTATTATTTTAGTTGCAAGTTATCTCTATATAAGAAGGGCCAAAAAAACAGGAGAGAATAACTTGAATTATTTAGCATACGGTTCTATTATTGTATGTTTCAGTAACCTGGTTTACTTCTCATATGAAATCTCAGGACATTTCCTTATATCTACCGGTTTTTCTTATTTTTTCCTCGGCCTGTATAAATCATCTGTAGAACTGCCTTATGAAAAGCTAACTATTGCTGAAGAGAATCTTCACAGGGTAATAGAGAACAACTATCGTAATCTATTCGATAATGCAAATGATGCGATCATAACAACAGACCTTGATAATAAAATTACCTTATGGAATCGGAGTGCTGAGAAATTTTTTGGATGGGGAGCCCAGGAAGTGGCAGGAAAGAAACTTTCCAGTCTGATAATCCCATTAAGTATGCAGACCCGGATTGAAGGAATTATCCGCGATTCTATAGATGGTAGGTCGGCTTTCGGAATAGAAACAATGTGCCTGCGTAAGGATGGCACCAATTTATTTATGAGTTTGATAACGTCCCAATTGCTGGATTCGAACAGGAAAGTAGGAGGTATATCATTCATACTTCGTGATATCACCGAACACAAAAAAGCAGAAGATTTACTGAATAAATCTAAGAAATTTGCAGAAACGGTGATTAACAGCATGAGCGACGCTATCAGTGTCGTTGATGCCAATAATTTCAAGATAATCGATGTTAATTCAGCTTTACTGGATTATTATGGGATGAAAAGGGAAGAAGTGATAGGAAAAACCTGTTACGAGATTACCCATAAACGTGCTGAGCCGTGTGCTCCTCCTGATAATGTCTGTCCTCTTATGGATACTCTAAATATGAGCAAGACTTTAACAGCTGAGCACGTGCATTATTCCAAGAATGAAGAAAAGCGCTATGTTGAGGTCTCAACAACGCCTATAAAGGATGAAAATGGAAACGCCGTCAATATCATTCATGTGGCACGGGATATTACCGGGCGAAAGCGAGATGAGGAGAAAATTAAGACCTCTCTCCAGGAAAAAGAAACGCTATTGCGAGAAATTCACCATCGTGTCAAGAACAACATGCAAATTGTTTCCAGTTTATTGGATCACCAGGCCCAGTATATAAAAGATAAAAATGTGATTGATATATTCACAGAAAGCCAGAACAGGATAGTATCGATGGCTCTTGTCCATGAAAAACTTTATCAATCAAAAGATTTGGCAAAAATCGACTTCGATGATTACATCAATGATTTGTGTACTAATCTTTTTCAGTCTTATCAGATTCAATCTGGTAATATAAAAGTTAACATGAACCTTGAAAACATTAAATTGGATATTGATTTTGCCATTCCATGCGGATTGATAATAAATGAACTGATCACAAACTCTCTAAAATATGCCTTTCCATTAAACGCCAGGGGTGAAATCAAAATAGCGTTTCACAGACTGGATGAAAATATGCTTGAACTTGTAGTGGGAGATAATGGCATTGGTCTTCCAAAAGGTATGGATTTCAGAAAAACCAATTCATTGGGTCTGCATCTTGTTACAATATTGTCGGAAAATCAGCTTCATGGTGAGATCAACCTGAATCGAAGTAAAGGAACGGAATTTCAAATCAAATTCAGAGGGATAAATTAATGGATAAAATGGTATTGTCAAGCGAGAAACAATATCTAATAATACTCCCGTTCACACATTTTTCACAAATCTATTTATAAACTCGCTAATCATAAAAAAATTGATTCTAAAATAAATGAGAATAAAACAGAAATTGATCCTAGGATTCGTTATTGCCTCACTGTTAATAAGTTTACTTGGAATTCTTGGTCTATATGCTAATAATCAGGTTGTAAATTCGTATGAAATCGGAGAAGAACATTTTGGCAGTATAGTAGAGGCCTCAAATGAAGTGAGCAGTTATGCAAAAAGGGCAGAAAGTCACACATTTCTATATTTGACATTGCAGAATGAAACCGATCGCAGAAAACTTTCACAGAGAATTGCATCTTTAAGAGAACAAATTGAAATAATGGATGGCAAAGTAAAAAACCCGGAAGCCATACGAATTATAAATGAGACAAAGTCCAGGATAAATGAGCTGGAATCTATTACGGAATCACTGGTCAAAATATATGAGAATGAAACAGAAACTAATGAAAGATTTGATTTCAAAAAAAATGAAGAATTGATACGAAAGCTGGACGATGTTTCTGCTCATATTCGTATGAATGGCCTTGAACTGGGGAAAATCGAAATTGAACTGCAAAAAGAGCATAATGCTATAGCCAAACAAAAAGCTTCATCTTTCTACAATTTCATTTTCATAATCAGCGGGATTGCTGTTCTGGATGTATTGATTATCGGATTAGTAATTGATAGAAGTATCTCAGATCCCCTAAATAAACTTATGGATGCGGCTATCAAGATCAGGAAAGGTAATCTTAATACGAAAATCGATATAACATCAAAAGATGAAATTAGCGACCTGTCAGATGAATTCAATAGAATGGCACAGGATTTGCAGAAATCAAATGATGAAATAATTTCATCCAAAGAATATACAGACAAGATTGTAAGTTCAATGGACAATAGCCTTATAATCGTGTCATCGGATAATATTATCCGGGCAATAAACAACGCTACATGTTTACTTCTTGACTACAGGGAAGAAGAGCTTATTGACCAACCAATAAGCAAAGTGCTTGTCGATGCAGAAAAATTATTAGGCAATTCATTAAAAAATAATAATGATATAAATAATATTATTCATAATGCAGAGACGGCATTCATTTCAAAAGGACAAAAAGAAATACCTATCATTTTTTCTGCTTCTATTATACAAAGTAAATACAGAAATGTCCAGGACATAGTATGCGTGGCTCAAGATATAACCGAGCGTAAACTGGCGATGGAGAAACTTCAAAAAAGCCAGATGAGGCTTGAGGAAGCGCAGCGGATAGCGCATATAGGAAGCTGGGAAAGTAATATACAAACAAATAAATCATATGCCACAGAAGAAGCCTGCAGACTCCTTGATGCGACTCCTGATGAGGTAGCCACCTTTGAGGGATTCCTGAGCCGTGTCCACCCTGAAGATAGGGAACTGGTAGTGAAATCAATTGAAGAAATTATGCAGGGGAAAGGCACTACTTTTAATTATGAATATCGTACAATATTGAAGGACGGCTCTATACGCGTAATATATGCACAGGGTGAAGTTTCTTTTGATAGTGCAGGAAAGCCTGTAAAGATTTCCGGGACGGCGATGGACATAACCGAACGCAAGCATAAAGATGAACAGATCAAGGCATCCCTTAAGGAAAAAGAAGTACTCCTGCGTGAAATCCATCATCGTGCTAAAAATAATATGCAAATTATTTCAAGCCTTCTGACACATCAAATGGAAAATATCACAGATGAAAAGATTACCGGAATATTTACCGATAGCCAGAACAGGATAATATCCATGTCTCTTGTCCATGAAAAACTATATCAGTCAAGAGATTTAATGAATGTTAATTTCGAAGATTACATCAATGATCTGGGAGCTAATCTATTTCAATCCTATGATATTCAGCCGGGGAATATAAAATTAAATATTAATGTCGAAAATATATCCCTGGATATCGATCTTGCAATCCCGACCGGATTGATAATAAATGAATTGATCACAAATTCATTAAAATATGCATTTCCAAATGGTATGAAGGGTGAGATTACCATAACATTCAGATCAACGGGTGAAAATATGCTTGAACTTGTAGTCAGTGATAATGGAATTGGTTTTCCGAAAGATATTGATTTCAGAAAAACAAGATCACTGGGTTTACATCTTGTCACCATACTTACAGAAAATCAACTCCATGGTAAAATCGATATGATAAGCAATAAAGGAACAGAATTCCGGATCACATTCAAAGGGGCAAAATCATGACAGAACAGACACAGATATTGGTTGTTGAAGATGAAATCATCATTGCGGAAGATCTGCAAAAAAAATTGAAGAAGATGGGATATTCTATTCCCGTTGTAGTATCTTCAGGAGAAGAGGCTGCACTGAAAGTGAAAGAAAATAATCCTGATCTTATTCTGATGGATATTGTAATACATGGTAAAATGGATGGTATTGAGACCGTAGAAAAAATACATTCATTTTCAGATATTCCAGTTATATATTTGACCGCTTATGCAGACCAAAAAACCCTGGAACGGGCAAAAATAACCGAGCCATTCGGATATATTCTGAAGCCTTTCAAGGAAAGGGAATTATTGATCGCAATAGAGATGGCCCTCTACAAATATAAAATGGAGAGAAAATTAAAAGAAAGCGAGAAAAAACTCAGGGAAAGCGAACGATGGCTCAGTGCAGCAATTAAAAGTATAGGGGATGGGGTAATAGCCACGGACCTGAATGGATCAATAAAAATCATGAATCCTCTTGCTGAAGCCTTAACCGGGTGGAAGCAGGATGATGCTCTGGGCAAGCCTCTTTCGACCATATTCAATGTTGTATGCCAGGAAAAGAACAAAACAGCAGATGATCCGGTTGCGAAGGTTATCATGGAAGGTAGTTTCTATGGCCTTTCGGAACATACGATATTGATCACAAATAATAAAATGGAAATACCTGTTGATATAATCGGTTCTCCCATAACGGATGATGAAAATAAAGTTATCGGTGTGGTGCTGGTTTTCTATGATATATTCGAGCGCAAAGAGATGGAAACAAAAATAAGAAAAGAATCGATGTCCTAATTCTTTCTTATTTTGAAAAAATATATCAATATAATAAAAACAATTCCGGTCCCGACAATCCCCCATTCTCTTATTTTTTTAGATATCTCTGATGCAGGCTTTGTAATATTTTCGTTACTTTCATTAGATGTGGCCTCTGTCAAATTGCTTTCAGGAGAATTTACAGTATATGATGCATTCTTTGTGATATTGACCGTGATCTCTCCCCTTCTATTAGATAAATTAGAAAAATACCCGGTTATCTTTGTATTCGAACCTGTATTTCCAGTTTCATTATCAATGCCTGAAATGCCAAGAATATCGATACCTGCTGGTAGGATTATTGTTACCGGCGATTCAGGTTCACCCAGGAACCAGATGCTGCTTGCGTTATAAATGCTTTCCTTCAACCTGTAAGTGATACCAAACCTGTTTTCAACCGTATCAGAAATATTGGTTTTTCCGATAATGGCCTGCGATAATGAAGAATTAACATCTATCAGTTCTATCCCTGAAGTTTCATTATTTATCCTTATGCCGGGTTCTTTTTCTATGTCGTTTTTGAACTTTTTTCGCGCATCCTGGTCCGCTTTCAGGAGTTCCCAGGCATTAATAAAACTGTCATTGTTTCCAATCGTCGAATCCAGGTTCATTCTATAGGCAATTGAATCCAAATCCGTAAGAACTTCTGTGTATCCCCAGGAAATATTATATTCATTTATGGTTATATTATTTATCCATTGGGTTTCGGCTGTGGCCAGGCCTGTTACTGTGAAAAGAAGAATTATGGAAAAGAATATCCGTAATATCTTCATCTGGTGATTACCTCGCATCCGTCCGCTGTCACGATAATGGTGTGTTCAGCCTGTGAGATAAGTCCGCCCTGGATCTCCTTCAGTATCGGATACGGCCTGATGATATTTGCCCTGGTAAGTGCAAGCATTGCAAAATCCACGCGTTCGCCAAGCCATCTTTTTGCAAAGGGAAGAGTCTTATATTTTTCTATCTCCTGCAATAATTTCCTCGCGGCAGGGTGCCGGACCGGTTTTTCGGAAACAATATGGAAGATTTCGGCACTTCCGGCATCATGTATCTTACCGGCGCCGTTTGTGGCGAAAGGTTCGATTGCAATGATATCGCCTTCTTCAAGGGTCACACCCCCAGGCATTCTCTTATTGGGGATCGCAGGCGGAGCATGCTGGATATACTGTGCAAGCCCATGTCCTGTGAGGTTAATTATGGGTTTATAACCATAGGAAGTTATTGTATCTTCGATAACTCCGCCAATATCAGAGGTATTTACACCTGCTTTGACAAATTTAATTGCCTCTTCAAGGGCAGATTCTGCAGCTTTGACAAGCCCAGGATTGCCTGAAAGGTCAACAGTAATCGCAGTATCTGCAATGTATCCATCGATATGTACCCCTATATCCAGTTTTACAATGTCTTTTCCAAATACGGATTTATCATTTAAACATGGGGTTGAATGGGCAGCCTCGTCATTTCGTGATATGTTCACGGGAAACGCAGGTTCTGCGCCTTTTTCACGTATCAGGTTCTCAGCAAATTCCGCGACCATAAGAAGGCTTTCACCTTCAGTCACCTTTTGCGCAGTAAGCCCTCTAACTTCAGACAGGATCTTTCCTGCTTTTTTATATTTCTCGATTATTTCATCAGTTTCTGTCATTATAACACCAAATTCTTTTCAAACATAGTTAAATTATTGCATCCGCTCCCGGTAACAACTACAACATCCTCAAGGCGCACACCGCCGATTTTCTTATAATAAAGGCCGGGTTCAACAGTAACGACACATCCTGCTTTTAATTCTTTTCCATTCTCGCCCATGCCTGGCCCTTCATGGATATCAAGACCTACGCCATGTCCGGTAGAATGGATAAAACCTTCTGTGAATTCGGTATTCTTACCCCTTGCAGTCCCATACCCTCTTTCTTCCAGTACATCACATACGACGTTATGAATTTCAGCGCCTGTAACCCCTGCTTTTATCCTTTTAATGGCAGCAGCCTGTGAATCAAGGACAGCCGAATACATATCTTTTAATTCTTTGGAGGGTGTTCCATGCAGGACCGTTCTTGTCATATCGGAATAATACCTGTCCTTCCTGGAACGGGGCACCATGTCGATAACTATGGGCTCATCTGCAAGAAGCTCACCTTCTCCTTTCCAGTGAGGGTCGGCGCTGCCCTGACCGCAGGCGATAATAATATCAAGCGATTCGCAATTGAAAGAAAGCAGCGATTTATCCATAATAGCCCTTATATCCTCAGTTTTCAAAGGAGAATCTTCATGCATGAGAACGCCATCCTTCACAGAAGCGTTCTTTATTACCCTGATACCTTCGGCCAGAGCTTTCTCCCCTGCTCTTTGCGCATATTCGATTGCTCTTATCTCCCGTTCATTTTTTATTTCGCGCATTTCACGAAACGGGCTTTTTATAGGGATAATTTTAAGACCTGCCCCTCTTAAACAATCGGCAAGCTGGACCGGGAAATTATACGGAACTGCGATACGGCCCAAATCCCGCGAGTAAATAAGCTCGGATATCACTTCGCAATATGCAGCATCCACATCCTTGTTTTTCCGGATCTTATCCATGATGTTGAACCTGGATGTCGGGATGACCTCACAGACTTTTGATTCCTTTTTTGCTCTTCCCAGTTCCATATCTGATACTAAAATGACATCCTTCCCGGAATTAAGGTAAATAAACTGATCATAAGCCAGGAACCCGCTGGCATAATACATGTCGGCATTGTGTTCGCTTTCACTTACCATCAGGAATGCTTCTGCGTCCGAGAGAGTTAGTTTCATCTGTAGCCAGAGGTGGATTATTGTACATATTACTTTGTATTTTTATGTGAGGTTTTGTTATTGCATCGTCCTAAAATTATTAAAATCGTTAATAATCTCCTTACAGAAGACGGGAAGCGACCGTGGTTAAGAAATATAAAGCTACATTTGGCTGATGACCCTTTTGCGATAGAAATTTTCTCTGAAAGAAAACACAAACGAAAAAATAAAAAAAAGTAAAAATCATACCAACACCTACTGTAACGGTTCTCTAAAACTCAAAGGTTAATCACAAGCTGTCCCTCTTCGCAATATTCAAGCATAAGGTCGGCAACCTCAAATGAATGGATCATCTCTATCCCATCGATAAGTTCGCCTTTCTCAAAACCTATCATCGATGAAGCAAGCTCACAGCATTTGATCTTTATTCCCATGTCAATACACTCTCTTACACGCTCATCATAGGGAGGTGTCCCCGATTTACCTTTCTTTCCCAGGATAACACCCATCGGGCCCCAGAGGACAATGACCACGTCCAGTCCTTTCTTGCGGTAATATCTCGCAAATCGCAGGATCTCCATGGGACTTGTACTCTCATATACCATATTTTTAAGGAACAGAAGTACTTTTGTGACCTTTTTTTCAGGCATTGTTGATATATTTTCAGTAAAGGATAATGAAGTTATCTGAATTATCCCTGAACTTTTCATTGACCAGCAGTATAACAGCGATACTTTCACAGCGCCATCCAAAAAGATGCACATAAGCAAACGGAAACCGTTAAATAGCGATATTTGTATGTATATAGATTAATTATTATTGAGGTAAATCATGAAAAATCGGATAAAGATCTTATCTGTTGTTATTATTACAATTCTTATAGCCGGATGCATTGAAAGCAAAAAAACCCCTGAAATCTCAGAGCCGATTAACCTTGTGAAAATGAGCGGACAGGAAATGGTACAGAGACTGGGGACCGGAGAAATTGCCGGGTTCATTATGTGGGAACCGTATCCTGCAATAGCTGTTACCAAAGGCTACGGGAAAAACCTGATATTTTCAGGAAAAATATGGGCTGACCATCCATGCTGTGTAGTAGCGTATGATGATGACTGGTATAAGAAGACAAATAATTCTGATGAGATCCTGAAGCGCATGGCACTTGTACAGTTAAAATCAGTCGAATATATCAATAATGCAAAGCAGAGCGATTCACCGGACCATGCCCAGTTAATAAATTATACTATGCAATTTGGAGGAATGACAGACCCTGTTGCTGCAAACCTGAGTCTTGCTGATGTGGAATTTGTTTATAATACTAATGTTGAAGGAACAGCGACATTTATCCAGAAGATACAGGATTTTGGAATTTTTGACCCGATGAAATGGAATCAATCAGAATATAGGAATGCTTCAGATTATGCCAATTCGCTCATAACCAATAATTATGTTGAATGGGCGGTTAATAATAAAGATGAAGATCTTTCTAAAATCTCATTGAAAGAACCTGTGAACATTCGGTATGCATACCTTGTAAACGATATCCATGAACTTCCATTCTATGTAGGATGGCAAAAAGGATATTATAAAGATATAGGAATAAATATTGTTATTGCCGAAGGCGCCCCGTTCCAGAACGGCGCTTTTGAGATGCAAAATGGCTTTAAAGCCAATACGGTCGATGTGGGAAGTCTTGGAATACCTCCTGTAATTATTCACCGGATAAATAGCAATGATTTTTCAAACGATGATGCCCGCGTTGGTGTGATTGCAGGGATGAACAATGAAGGGTCCGTGATCGTTGTTGCCAATAACATAACCTCTATGAAGGACCTGCAGGGAGAGACAATCGGATTCCCCGGACCCGGGACGATACAGCATGTCCTCTTCCTTATGGAGGCAGATAAGGAAGGACTTAAGGTCAGCTATTAATGAAAATCGATTCAGGGAAAAAAGGATTAATAATCAACATCCTTTCTCTTATCGGTTTTGTGATATTATGGCAGATACTGGTAATACTTGCAAGGAACGATAGTTTCAATATTCCTTTCATTCGCCTGCGGGATATTCCCACACCGGTTGAAACCTGGTATGCGCTTGCTGATTCGATGTTCACACGAACATACGGTCCGGGTCTGACTTATGGCATCATCAACCACGTTTATGCCAGCCTGCAGCGCGTGGTCCAGGGCGGGATAATTGCATTTATCATTGGAGTGCCTGTGGGTATCGGTGTAGGATATTCAAAGCTTATTGGAAATTTATTTAACCCTGTAATTGAAATCGTGCGAAATATGCCTCCGATGGCATGGATACCTCTGTCAATATTTATCTTCGTGTTCGGCGGGTCAATATTTATTGTTTTTATTGGTGTGATTTTTCCCATAATCCTTAATACTATCCAGGGAGTAAAGTCAACAGACCCGCGGCTTATTGATGCTGCAAAAACACTTGGGGCTTCAGAATCGATGATAGTAAAAAAAGTGGTCATTCCTTCTGCTTTTCCATCGATTATTACCGGATTGAGGATCGGCCTTGGCGTGGGATGGATGGCAATTGTTGCAGCCGAGATGGTTATCAGGAGTCCTGTGGGCCTTGGTTATTTTATCTGGAACATGGGAGACCTGGGCCGCTATGCCGAGATGGTAGCAGGTATGATAGTGATTGGCGTGATCGGTTATATTATGAATATCAGCATTCTTTTTTTCCAGAGGAGGTTCATAAATTGGGCAGATTAGTCATGAACTCGGTCTCCAAGAAATTTAATAATTTCCTGGCTCTTGAAAATGTAAGTTTTGAAGTTGAGGATGGGGAGTTTGTATGCCTTCTGGGCCCCAGCGGATGCGGAAAAACGACTATCCTGCGCCTGGCTGCTGGGCTTGAAGCGCCCAGCAGCGGTGATTTAACACTTGATGGGAAAAAAATATCAGGAGTAAATAAAGAATGCGGTTTTGTGTTCCAGGAATACGCTCTTTTCCCCTGGAGGACTGTGAAAGAAAATATCGAATTCGGGCCGCAGGTAAAGGGAATGACCAGGAATGAATGCGAAAGGATTTCAAGATATTATATAGACCTTGTGGGTTTGGGCGGATTCGAGAACCGTTACCCTCATGAACTGTCAGGCGGCATGAAACAAAGAGTAGGGATTGCAAGGGCTTATGCAAATAACCCGAAACTGCTATTGATGGATGAACCTTTCGGAGCGCTTGATGCCCAAACTAGAAATCTTATGCAGAGTGAGCTACTCAGAATATGGGAAAAAGAACACATAAGTGTGCTTTTTGTAACTCACAGCGTAGACGAAGCGGTTTACCTCGGGGACAGGGTTGTTATCATGTCAGCCCGCCCTGGTAAGGTCAAAGATATATTCAAAGTCAAATTAGAGCGCCCCAGAATACGTACAAGCCCTGAAGCCAATATTATCAGGGACAGTGTTTTGAAATCATTAAGTACACAGATAAAGATGGCATCAAAATCAGGATAAGATCGATCAAAACTATAATCGATCTTATCCTTCCATCACAATCTCATGCATACATGTAATTATATTCATGTACCGGCCTTACCTCATCAGCGATCTGAGGCTGGCTCATTTTATTAGAGTTAAGATCGGTGGCAACTATTCTAAGGAAATTATCCTCTATGAAAGCGACTTCTTCTTTTGTCATTCCTTTTTGTTCCATGATCAACTCGCTTTTTTCGTTATATACGTGAAGAGTTCCTTTTTCAGTATCCGAAATTACCTTCCATATCCTGTCTACAGGCTGAATCCATGCCCATATTCCCATATATGAAACCTCCTTTTAGATGTATTTTTATTATGTTCATTGGGTAATCAAAGTTAGTTATATTCTTATTTAAATTTATCTATTAAAATTTAAATAATAATGATAATAATAATTAGACCATTGTGTTTTGCTGAGGGTAATTGATCAGGCAAGATCTACAAGCCACTTTTCCCTAATAACCTGTCAAGAAAGCTCATCTGGAATTTAGCCCCGTTTATTATGATCTCTGCACCCTGGTTTTTTGAGATCCTGCCGACTTCCCTGGCGATTATTTTCCCTTTTATTGTATTCCCGATGCCGTTGGATCCTCCCGCCTTTCATACAGGAACCGAGCATATTTCCTGCGGTCTCAACTTCGATCGTACCCTTTTCGACCTCAGCTTTGCTGACGTTTGCAATTTGTTTGATAATTTCTTCAAGTTTCATGATTACTCAAATAGCATGTCGTTTTCATCCTTGAACTCATAATCCACAACTTCGAGTTTGACAGGCTTACCATCTTTATCATAACATCTCCAGCTTTCGAAATTAAAAGGCGCGCCAACAATAATATGGACAAGTCCTTTCTTATCGAAGAGCTCAAGATCCGCACCAGAAGGGGTTATGTTCCCGGATGGGTGGCTGTGAACCGAACCCACCGTAGATATATTGGGAAGCATGAATAACTCCATCACTGCGCTTTCCTCACTTGACTCTGTTCCCGGGACGACTATGACCTCAGTAATGATATCGCCTTGGGCAGAAAGCATTCCTGCGAATTCAAGGGGAGCTGATGATCTGCATACTTCCAGTATGAATTGTAAAGTTTCTCGCGCGATTTTCATGTTCTATCTGATTGGTGCGAAATGTATATATTAACTTAGCATTATTAGAGGGAAGTCCTGGGCTGGTAGCTTAGACAGGCAGAGCGTCGGACTCTTAATCCGACGGTCGTGGGTTCAAATCCCTCCCAGCCCGCCAATGATTTTTCAAATAACTATTCAAAGGGAATTAAGGTGAGTATCGATACTCTTGAGAGAATGTTAAGAGAGATAACACAGCGCCTTATAGAAGATTACCTGCTTCAGGCCAGGAATAGGCGCAATAAATTAGCAATGCTAAAGGTGTTATACCCTGACCTTGTCAGGAATATCAAATTCCCGAAAGTAAAAGTTAAACCAAAGATACTCCCTTCAAAAGCTCACTTAAAAACCTTTTATGACGCTTTGCTGAAAAATTCAGTATTCCCTCTGATCGGGCAATTAACGAGCTTGGGGGCGGAGGAAAGCTGGGCAAAGTGGTCTCTTTGGAGCTTATCAAAAACTGGCTTGAGCCCGAGGGGTATAGTATACG